>Ga0187892_10000300_pt1 | contig 131764 bp, 89 predicted proteins | sample MA1701073metaG_FD_139345 | JGI IMG/M metagenome (GOLD analysis project Ga0187892, IMG submission 139345) | Bio-ooze microbial communities from a basaltic lava cave in the Kipuka Kanohina Cave System on the Island of Hawaii, USA - MA170107-3 metaG ... | reverse complement strand
TGTCAGAGTACGCGCCACCAGGTTTTCTCACTGGGCCTATCGGGCAAGGGTTGCCGAAAAGTCATCGACACCGTGGAGGCTCTCGTCCGTCATGCCGCCTAAAAGTGCGAAACTCGAACTGAGTGTCTGGCCGATACCCAGGTGTCGCCGCGCCGTGTGAGCACCGTTACCGACTGGTCGCGCGGGTCGACAATCCAATAAACTTTCACGCCGGCATCGAGGTATTCTTCGGCCTTCAGCCGATAGTCACGCTGCTCGCCGCCCTCGGATACAACCTCGACCACCCAGTCCGGCGACCAGAACTCCCACGGCTGTTCGCCCGGAGGCGGCGGGCTCAAATAGATGCTCAGGTCCGGATGTCGCTCGGATTGCATGCCGGGCAGGCAAACGCCTGCCTCGCTCCCACCGCCGACGTAGCGGATGACGCCTGGATGCGAGTATTCGTAGAGCGTAATGCCGTCGCGAATGATCTTGACGGCGTAGCCATGCGTGATGCGCGGCGTCGCCATGTGGATCACCACGCCTCGTTCGAGCTCGAAGAGTCCATCATTGGCCACTTCAGCCCGCGCGAACTCCTCCAGCGACATGCGCTGGCCGTGGTGCTCGGGTCCGAGAACGACGACATCTATGATATCTGCCATGCCGACACCTCACTCATTGTATCCGCGGGACGCTACGAGGCCAACCAACAATCGGTGCTCGGCCAGACAGCGCCGCCGTGAAGGTTTGCCTTGTCGCGTGCAGCAGCCGGCCATACGATCCGCCCATGAACCCGATCGCGATGACGTTGCTGCTCGTTGCCGGCTGGGGTTTGTTCGCCTACTCCGCCGCGCGGCGCTGGACACTGCTCAACGTCGGACAGCCAACCAATCGACTCGACCGCATCCCCGAGCGCATCCGCAACACGATCGACTACGCCTTCAAGCAACGACGCATGCCGCGCTATCCGCTGGCCGGCCTGGCCCACATGCTGATTTTTCTGGGGTTTGGCGTGCTGCTGCTGCGCACGCTGATCCTGTGGGGCCGCGGCTTCGATCCGGGTTTCAACCTGCTGCTGTTCGGCCCGGATCAGGCGCTCGGCAAGCTCTACGGCCTGCTGAAGGACATTTTCGCCGTGCTGGTCCTGATCGGCGCGGCGATCTTCATCTACTTTCGTGTGATTCGAAAGCTCGGCCGCCTGACGCTCAACACTGAGGGCCTGATCATCCTTGGCATCATCGTCACCATGATGATCGCCGACATCACGTACGACGGCGCTGCGATGGCCCGCGCGTCGGCCGGCTTTCACTACTGGGAACCGGCCGGGTCCATCGCCGCGCTGATCCTGTCGCCCCTGCCCGACGGCCTGCTGACGTTCCTGGCGCACGCCGGTTTCTGGACGCACTCCGCCCTCGTGCTGATCTTCCTGAACCTGCTGCCCTACTCGAAACACTTCCACATCATCACCGGCATCCCCAACGTGTTCCTGGCCAGCCTCGACCCGCCCGGCCGTTTGCCGCCCGTGCCCGACATCGAGGGCAAGCTCGAGCGCGAGGAGACGCTTGGTATCCGTCGCATCGACCAGTTCTCGTGGAAATCCATTCTCGACTTCTACACCTGCACCGAGTGCGGCCGCTGCAGCGATCACTGCCCGGCCACCAGGACCGGCAAGAAGCTCTCGCCCAAACACTTCACGATCGATCTGCGCAACTTTCTGTATGCCAACGCCGACCTGCTGACGGGCCGCAACGGCGCCGCGGGCCGGACCTCCAGCGCGCCCGATGCCGCTCAAGTCGCGGCTCCTGCCTCCGATGGTAGCCCGGATGCCAGCTCAGTGACCGCAGCCGGCGAGCAGGTCGCCCGCCCTGCAACCGGCGATCTCGTGCCGGGCATCATCGACCCCGAAGTGCTGTGGGCCTGCACGAGCTGCCGCGCCTGCGAACAGGAGTGTCCGGTCTTCATCACTTACGTCGACAAGATCGTCGACATGCGCCGCCACCTCGTGATGGAAAAGAGCGAGTTCCCGGCCCAGCTCCAGAACGCCTTCCAGGGCATCGAGCGCAGCGGCAATCCGTGGAGCTTCCCGGCCGAGGACCGGGCCAAGTGGGCCGAGGGTCTGGACGTGCCGCTCCTGGCCGAAAAGCCCGACGCCGAAGTGTTGCTGTGGGTCGGCTGCGCACCGTCGTACGACGATCGCGCCAAGAAGGTCTCGCGCGCCACCGCCCAGCTCCTGCAAAAGGCCGGCGTCAATTTCGCCATCCTCGGTCCCGAAGAAACCTGCACCGGCGACCCCGCCCGCCGCGCCGGCAACGAGTTCCTGTTCCAGATGTTCGCCGAGCAGAACGTCGAAACGCTGAACAACCACGAAGCCGGCAAGAAGAAGATCGTCACAAGCTGCCCGCACTGCTTCAACACGCTCAAGAACGAGTACCCCGACTTCGGCGGCAAGTTCGACGTCGTCCATCACAGCACGCTGCTGGCCGAGTTGATGCAGCAGGGCCGCCTCAAGCCCGCGCGCCGCCTCGACCAGAAAGTCGTCTTCCACGACTCGTGCTACCTCGGCCGCTACAACGACGTCTACGACCCGCCCCGCGACGTGCTGCGCAACATCGGCCTGACCGTGCTCGAGCCCGCCGCCACGCGCGACCGCGGCATGTGCTGCGGCGCCGGCGGCGCTCAGATGTTCAAGGAGGAAGAGCCCGGCCGCGAGCGCGTCAACATCGCCCGCACCGAGCAGCTCCTCGACACCCGGCCCGACATCGTCAGCAGCGGCTGCCCCTTCTGCATGAGAATGCTCACCGACGGCCTGGCCTCCAAACACCGCGAAGAAGTCCCGCAGAAGGACGTCGCCGAGCTCCTTTGGGAGGCAGTGGAAGGGACACCCGGCCGGCCGGTATGATGGTCGGAGCCGGGGGCATCTCTGTCCCGGCGACGGCTACATTGGAGCGCTTCGGGCGATGGTTCGGTGGGGTTTGGCCGGGCTCCTGCTACTCTTCGCAACCGCCGGCTGCGGCGAGCCGGTCGTGCCGCGCGGACGGCAGTTTGCCCTTCCGCTGATGATCGAGGGCCGTTTGGTCGGCTCCGCCCTGATCGACACCGGGGCCGAAAGCGAACTCATCCTGCAGCAGCCCTATGGCCTGGAAGTCGTGAGTTCCGTGCCCGTCATCTTGTTCGACGGCTCCACGATCGTGCCGGTCACCGCGCCCTTCTCATATACGCTCGCCGGGATCGACATGACCAGCCCCGGTGCCATCGTGCGCTCGTCGGCGTGCGGCTGCGACGCGGTCGGGGCCGACTTTTTCCGGCGATCGGGCCGTGTCGCCATGATCGACTATCGCACGGGGGCCACCGCCTTGGTCGGCGCCATCCCGCACGACGGCTACGAGGTGCCACTGGCGCCTGGTGTCAACCCGACGTCGCAGTTTTTCAACTCCGCCCGCGTGTCGATCCAGGTGAACGGGGACCGTTTCGTGGATGCCATCCTCGACACCGGCGCCAACGTCTCCGCTATCCGCACGGGCTTAGCGCGCAGCCAGGCCGGCACCGTTCGGCTCACGCATCACGTGCTCGGCACGATCAGCGTGCCGGCCAGCCAGCTCCTGCCGTTCAACACGCCGGGCCTGCCCGATCTGATCCTGGGGACCGATACGATGCCGCTCTGGGGCAACGTCTGGTATTTCGCGTTCGGCCCCCAATCCGGTCGCGCAGTGGTCTTTCGCCTGCCAGAGCGGGCTGAAGTGTCACTCGACACTGCCGAGATCACCTCTTCGGGTCCGATACTTCAGTCGCCCCCATCGAATTGACGAAGAAACAGTCGGCGTCCAACCGCGACGCATCGGACGCGTGTCCGCCGCGGTGGCCGCGGCGACCTGCCCTACGAGGACCGCTCATCCATGGGACTGTTGGCATTCATCATCGCGTTCATCGCCGTCTATATCAACGCCTTCGACTACGTCTTGCTCACGGCGCCGTGATCGGTATTTCGCGTCCGGCGAGGCCGACGAACAGCATTCGGGCCTCCCGCGGCGCCCACTCCAGCCTGAGCAGAGTATTTGACAGGCGGACGATCGGCGGGCATACTATCGGGCAGGTTGGAGCCATACGTGCGCGGAGTAGTGCCCTGCCGGATGGTCCGGCGATCGGGGTGCACGCCGTAACATGCGGCGTGGGACCCGGAAGGCCCAGGGCGAGAGTGTTGGCCGATCCCACGAAGGCGCTTGGACCGTGCTTCGCATCCCTCCCAGGCTCGATTTGAGCACCCGCCAGCCCCAAACGCATGTGGTCCGGTGACCACGACCCTTCCATCGAGTAGGAGCCACAGCCATGGAATTTGAGGACAAGACCTTGACCTGCGAAGCTTGCCAGGCCGAATTCGTACACTCCGCCGCCGACCAGGCGCGCTACGCTGAGCGCGGCTTCAAGCACGAGCCCAAGCGCTGCCGCAACTGCCGCGAGCAGCGCCGCGGCGCCGGACCGGGAGGTGGGGGAGGCGGCGGCGGCGGGGGTTACGGCGGTCGCTCGGGCGGCGGGGGGCGCGGGGGCTACGGCGGCGGCGGCGACCGAGGCTCCAGGCCGAGGAAGGAGCTCTTCTCGGCCACCTGCGCTGCCTGTGGCCAGCCCACTCAAGTGCCGTTCCAGCCGAAGGAGGGTCGGCCGGTTTATTGCCGCGACTGCTTCTCGGCCCGGCGCACCTGACGCCGCACAGAGCTCCGACGCCGCGTGGCTCGGCTCCTCGACGGTTTCTGCCGATAACCCGGTGACGACTGTCGAGGAGGACCGCGATGCGCGCGACTTCAGCCGATCTGACCGACGACCTGCGCTGTCTCGGCACGCTCGCCGAGTGCCGGACGGGCGTGCGAGACTGCGACCTGCACGAGCCGCGATTTCGCCCGCTCGACGACATTCGACTTCGCCTCGATGTCGATGGCGAGATCTGGTCGGCCCGCCTGATCCACCTGGGCCGATCGAACGCCAATCTCCTGGTCGACGACGATTTGGCTCGCCGTCTGCCGGCCGGCGCTCGTGCCAGACTCGGCTACGAGGCGCCGCAGCGCGGCATCGTCTGGCTGAACGGTGCCCTTCACGCCCGTCGGCTGCCCGAATCGGCCGGCACCATCGTCGCGTTCGACCTGTGCACGTCCGGGTGAGCCGTGTGGCGCGACACGCGGCGACCGGATGACCGCGCGCTGGCGCGACGGTGCGCCGTCCGCGTGGCGTAAGCCAGCCATCGTCGAAGTCTTCGGCGAAGATGCTTCAGACTTCATCCGTCCAAGGCATCGACTCGAGATACTCGCGAAGCTCACCGGCCGTGCGGAACTTGCGGGTGATGCGCGAGCGCTTCAGGCCGCAGCAGATGGCCTTGATCTCGTCGCGCTGATAGGCGTACCACTTGCGCCCGCCGACCATCCAGTACAGCATGTGTACCAGGTCGATCACGTCTTCGCGGATGTTGGCCGGGCTGGGCGCGCCCCAGTGGAACATGTCGATCAGGCGTACCTCGAAGCCGATGCCGCGCCGCTTGAGGATGACGTTCTTGGCGTGCAGATCGCCGTGGTATTCGTTGGCCTTGTGAATGGCCTCCATCCCGGTCGCCAGCGCGCTCAGCACGTGCAGGGCCTCAAACGGTGCCAGCCGGTGGCCGGGCTGCCGGGCCAGGAACCGGCTGATCAGCTCCCCCTCGACGAACTCGCTCACCAGGAAGTGTACGGTCTGGCCGGCGTACTCGATGCTCTCGGCCGTGTGGTACTGAATGAGGATCGGACAGTGCCGCAGCTTATTCAGCTTGCGGGCGTAGAAGTGCAACGTCCGATTCCGCACGTTTCGGTGCGGATAGAACAACTTGGCGGCGCGCTCGATTCCGGTGGTCTCTTCGCGCAGTTTGTAGACCTCGCCCTGCCAACCGCGGCCGAGCTTGTTCTGGACAATGTACTTCCCTGCCAGCCGCGTGCCGGGCGCCAGATCGAACGATTTGATGCGCGGCGGCCGCCGCTTCCTGCCAGCCATAGCCGGTGGTCCCTCGCCGGTTTGGCGGCAGGTTAGCAGGCGGCGCGGCTCGCTTCAAACACGCTCCGCGCACTCTGTAACACGTTATAATATTTATTTTCACTAAAAGGGCGAGGTCACCGATCCGTCACGCGAGGCGCGCTAGCGACCGGCCTGAGCGTCGATCGCGGGAAGGATGAGGGTGGACGGGTCCAGGAGCTGTGCGAGGAAGGACCTTGAACCCACGACCACTGACGTGCGGATTCGCTCGGTGCAGGGCACGCCGACGTACAGCACGCTGACGCTGGCGGCCAGAAGCGACCATACCCGCGCCCGCCACGCACGCTTGGACCTCATCCGTGAACCCTCCGTATCAGGCATGTCGCGAGCGCAACGGTCATTCGTCGGGCTGCTGCTCCTCGATGAAGCGGCGGACGTTGTTGAACGTGTCGATCCGGTACTCGGTCGGCTGGTCGGCCGCCGGAAGAACGAACGACCCAACCCGCACGCCGCCGACCGTGCCGGCCTGCTCGGTCGCCTGAAACACGATCGTGTCGCCGCAGGTGAAGTTGCCGACCCGCGCGTCGAGCGGGTTCACGTTCCCCGGAACGCCGAAACCGGCCTGACCGCCCACCTGAGCGTTCAGGAACAGCGCGGGCTCGGTGGTCGGGTTGTTCAAGTTCTCACCCAACCCGACACGTGTGACCGGGCACTCGAACAGCACGCCCTGCTCAAACGCCGTGCCGACGGGGAACGTGATCAAGCGCTGCGTCTCTCGCGTCGTCTGCGTCACCAGGTCGTCGCCCTGCGACACCTGCTCCTCGCGCTCGACGGTCACCACGAACTCGATGGACGTGTCGTTGGTGTTGTTGACGACGCGCACCAGGATGAACTGCGACGCCAGGCCAGGCGTAAGCGGGACGACCCCGCCGGACGTGAAGTTGACAAATGACGGATTGAACAGCGAAGCGTTCGAGTTGCAGCCCAGTGTAACCAGTCCAACGGCTGCCAACCCCGTCATGACCTTGATCGTTGCGTGTCGCACGGATCGCGTCTCCTTAGTTCGCCGCAGGCCCTTGGTTTATCGCACTTCGAGCCGGAACTGGTATCGGCCGGGAATGGCCGCCTGCCGTTGAATATCGGTATTGAGGAATCCGGGGTTGTTCACCCCGTTTTCGTCGCTGATGAACGGGACGCTCAGCGTGCCCGACAGGATACCGGCCACGGCCGAACCGCAGGCCAGGTTCTCTGGGGGAGCCGGCACGTCACGCACGCCGAAATTCCGCAGCAGGGTGACGGCGCCGTCGGCGTCGACCTGGTCCACCTCGAGCGGGACGAACTGCGGCTGAAACGCCATTTGGAAAATCGTCTGCGCTGGATTCTGGTCGGTGGGGGGCTGGATACGAACCTGCTTCAGGAACACGGGGACGAAGACTTCCACCAGGTTTTGCTCGATCTCGACGCGGGCCACGTCGCACAACACGACCGCGTTGTTTTTCTCGTTTTGTGTCAGATCAGGCGGGAGCAGTCCGACGAACTCGCTGCCATTGCCGACGTCGACCTGGGTCTGGAAGACTTCCGACCCGTCGATGAATTCGACGGACAGGAAGCTGTCGTCGACGAACGTGAATCGGACGCGGAAGCGGACGCGCGGCCGCAGGTTTGGGTCGTCGACGTCGACGCCCTGGTCGCGCAGATAGGCAACCAGCGTTGGATCAAACTCCGTGTTGTTGACAAAGATGAAGACCACGTGCCCGCGGGCGTTTTCGATGGTGGTGGCCGGCACGGCGCCATCTGGCACGAGCAGCCCAACGAATGACGGGTTCAAGGCCGAACAGCCAGCCAAGCCAGTAATCGCCAGCGAGAGCGCCGAAACTGCCGCCAGCCGTCGCCTGATCGCGTTCATATCAGCCCTTTCGATGCCGAGCCCGACGGACTGGCCGTCGTTCGTCGCGTTTCCCCCGCTCCCTACCCGCCGCGCGCGGCCCCAGCGGGGGAACTGCACCCTGCGTAGCGTATCGCATCGCCAAGTGGCCGGTCAATAGCCGCTGGCCCGCCGATAAGCCTGCCAAGGCGCCCGGGGCTATCATCCGTGGCGCCGGGAACGCCAAATTCCGGTGACGCGAACATTCGTTTTCCGTCAAACCGTCGCCTCGCCGCACGGCAACGGCAATCCGTCGGCCGGCCGCGTCGCGTCGTGGAGCGCGGGCGTCCTCGCCCGCTTTGAGCGCGCGCGTCCCCGCCCGCTCGGACCGCGGCCGTTCTCGCCCGCTTGGAACGCGGCCGCAAGGCCAGGCCACCATCGTCGCCTGGCCCCCGCCCTCTCCAGCGTGCGACCCGGTCGACCTGCGGTACGCTTGGTCGATGACGGTTTCCGATGGTACGATCGGCTCGCGGGTGTGCGAGTGATGCCGAAATCGGCATGGAGGAGCGATCATGAAACGCACGAGGCTTTCGCGGTCCGTCTTTGCAGCAGTGTTCGTGGTGGGTGGTTCGGTGCAAGGTGAGGATGAAAAGCCGCCCAAGCCGCTCGGCCAGATGAAGAAGGTCGAGGTCAACAAGGAGGCGTACGAGTGGTACGTCGTGCCCGGGGCGGGCAGCGCGGCGAAGAAGCCGGCCATCGTGATGATCCACGAGTGGTGGGGTCTGAACGACTGGATCAAGCAGAACGCCGACCGCTTCGCCAATCTGGGCTACACGGTCGTGGCTGTTGATCTGTATCGCGGCAAGGTGGCCACCGACCGCGACCTGGCCCATGAGCTGTCGCGCGGCCTGCCGGAAGACCAGGCTCTGGCGGACATGCGGGCGGCAGTGAAGTGGTTGTCGGACCAGCCGGACGTCGACAGCACGCGCATCGGCTGCATCGGCTGGTGCATGGGCGGCGGCTACTCGCTCAAGCTGGCGCTCGATAGCCCGCGCGTGAGCGCCTGCGTCATTTGCTACGGCTCGCCCGTGACGGACGCCGAGGCGTTCAAGTCGATGAACGCCGCCCTGCTCGGCATCTTCGGGGCCGACGACCGCGGCATCTCCACCGAGATCGTCAAGAAGATGGAGGAGGCCATGAAGCAGGCCAAGATCAAGGGCGAGATACACCTGTTCCCCGCCGTCGGCCACGCCTTCATGAATCCCAACAACGAGCGCGGATACAACGCCGACGCCGCGAACGAGGCCTGGCAGAAGATCGACGAATTCTTCTCGCAGACGCTGCGGCCGATGCCGTAGCCCGGACTATTCATGAGCGTGCGGCGATACGGTTGTCCCGCCAGCGTTGCGGCGCCTGCGGCCCTCGGCCTTGGCGGCCGGGTTCTGACTCGCGCGGCAGCGGCAGGGATCGGTCGTTGTTCGGCCAGGAAGGCGTTCAGCTTGCGCAAGGCCTCGCGCTCGATCTGGCGGACGCGCTCGCGCGTGAGCGTCGGCCGGATCTTTTGGCCGATCTCCTTGAGGCTGAGCGCCTCGCCGTCGTCGAGGCCGAAGCGCATCTTCAAGATGGTCGCCTCGCGCTCATCGATCAGGCCGAGGAACTTGTGGATGCTCTCGGCCTCGCCGTCGGAGAACTTGGCGCCGCCCGGCGAGGGCGCGCGGTCGTCGACGAACGATGACTGGCAAAGCCCGTTGTCGAAACAGCCGCGGAATCTGTCCTGGACCCCGGACCCCCGCCACCGCGCGGCGACCATTGAATCTCGACGGTCCATCGGTTACGATCGGGCCGGGGACATTCCTGCCGCGGGTGCGACCGACGGCAACCGGCGGCAACCGGCGGCCCGCCCGGCAGCGACTTGCCGAAAGGGGGCCGATCCATGATCCACATTTCCGGGGCGCTGGTGTTGGTTGGTTTGGGGTTCGCCGTCGCGCCGGCGGACAGCGGTTTTGTGAACTGGGAGACGCCGCACGTCAGCCCGCTGGCCATCACGCCGGACGGGGCGACGCTGCTGGCGGTCAACACGCCGGACAATCGCCTCGAGCTCTTCGACATTACTACCGGCACGGCCATCCCAATCGGCGCTGTGCCGGTCGGACTCGATCCCGTCTCGGTCCGCGCGCGGACGAACACGCAGGCCTGGGTGGTCAACCACGTCTCGGACTCGGTCAGCATCGTCGATCTGACCACCCGGAACGTGGTGGCCACGCTGCAGACGGCCGACGAACCGTGCGACGTGGTCTTCGCCGGCTCGCCGCAGCGGGCATTCGTGACCTGTTCGCAGGTGAACCGCGTGCAGGTGTTCGACCCGGCCAATCCGGCCGCGGCCGCCATCGACATCCCGATCCTGGGCGAGGATCCCAGGGCCATGGCCATTAGCCCGGACGGGTCGAAGGTCTACGTGGCGGTGTTCGAGTCCGGCAATGGCACGACCATCCTGGGCGGCGGCGCCGCGACGCCCGGTTTCTTCCCACCCAACGTGGTGAGCCATCCAGCCGGCCCGTATGGGGGACAGAACCCGCCGCCCAACAGCGGCGATGCATTCAACCCGCCGCAAAACCCAAACAACGCCGCGCCGCCGCCGGTGGGCCTGATCGTCCGCAAGAGCGATGACGGGCCGTGGCTCGACGACAACGGCGGCGACTGGACCGATTTCGTCAGCGGGCCATTGGCGGCTGAGTCGGGCCGGCCCGAAGGTTGGGACGTGTGGGACCACGACGTGGCCGAGATTGATGCGGAGACGCTGAGCGTCTCGTATCAAACTCGGCTGATGAACCTGTGTATGGCCGTCGCCGTCAACCCGGCGACCGGCCAGATAACGGTGGTGGGTACCGACGCCACGAACGAGGTGCGCTTCGAGCCGAGCCTGAACGGACGGTTCCTGCGCACCGAGATCGCCATCCTGGATTCGGCCGGCCAGGCTGCGGCACAGATCGTCGACCTGAACCCTCACCTGACCTACTCGCAAGCCACAGTTCCCCAGCCCGTGCGGGATCTGTCCGTCGGCGACCCGCGCGGGATCGTCTGGGACCCGGGCGGCATGGTCGCCTACATCGCCGCGATGGGCAGCAACAACGTCTTGGTCGTGGATGCAGCCGGCCAGCGGAGTGCGCCACAGGCCATCATCGAAGTCGGACAAGGGCCGACCGGCATCGTCCTCGACTCTGCGCACAGCCGGCTCTACGTGCTCAACAAGTTCGAGGCGTCCATCTCGGTCGTCGACGCCGTCACGCGCACGGAGCTGGAACGCGTGGAGTTCTACGACCCGACTCCCGTGGCGGTGAAAGTCGGGCGGAGGCACCTGTTCGACACGCACGAGACGTCCGGACTGGGGCACGTGTCGTGTGCCTCGTGCCATCCCGACGGCCGAATGGACCGGCTGGCGTGGGACCTGGGCAATCCGGCGGGCGAGATGATCCCGTTCGATCAGAACTGCAACTTCGGCTCGGACCTGGACCCGCCGGAGTTCCTCGGGCCCGCACCCTGCCCGGACTGGCATCCCATGAAAGGCCCGATGGTCACGCAGACCCTGCAGGACATCATCGGCAAGGAGCCGCATCATTGGCGCGGTGACCGCGACGGCATCGAGGAGTTCAACCAGACGTTCGAGAACCTGCAGGGCGATGACGAGATGCTCACCGAGGCCGAGATGCAGGAGTTCGAGGACTTCCTGGCCACGCTGACGCTTCCGCCCAATCCGTTCCGAAACCTGGACAACACGCTGTCGACGGCGCTGCCGCTGACCGGGCAGACGTTTGGCGGTGTGGGCGGCCCGCCGGGCACACCCATGCCGCCCGGCAACGCGGTGATCGGCCTGGGCCGGTTCCTCGACCACCACGTGGTGGCCGGCATCGGCATGAGCTGCTCAGAGTGTCACGCGCTGCAGGCTGGTCTCGGGACCAACTCTGTCGTCGAGATCACGCCCATCCAGAGCTTCATTCTAACGCCGTTCCCGACTGGCCCGAACGGCGAGCTGCACCATACCGTGGTCTTCAGCCCGGTGTCCGAATCGCCGAGCATCAGCATCAAGGTCCCGCACCTGCGCAACCTGCACGAGAAGGTCGGGTTCGACATGACCCAAGTGCGAAGCGTGGCGGGCTTCGGATTCCTGCACGACGGCAGCGTCGATACGCTGGGCCGGTTCATGGCCGAGCCGGCGTTCATCTTCGACGCCGGCCTGGACGGACCGCCGCAGTTGATCGTGTCCGCCATGGTCGCGCTGATGCTGTCCTTCTCCGGATCCGACCTGCCACTGCTGCAAGGCGTGTTCGGCGTGCCGATCGGCCCGCCGGGCGCACTGAGCCAGGATACCCACGCGGCCGTCGGGAAGCAGATCACCGTGACCGCGAACAACCACGCCGATCCGGCCGTTTCCACCATGCTGAACATGTTCATGAGCTTCGCGGACGCCGAGGCCAACGATTCGCCAGGTCCGATGGCGAGCCTTGTCGCCAAAGGTCGGCTCGATGGCCTGCAGCGGGGCTACGTCTACGTCGGCCAGAGCAGCTTTCAATCCGATCGATTGGTCGAGAGCCTGACGGCCGACGGTCTGCTCGAATTCGCGGGTGGCGGCGACGCCGACGTGACGTTTACCGTGGTTCCGCGCGGAACGCAGGTGCGGATCGGCGTCGACCGCGACGCCGACGGCTTCTTCGACCGCGACGAGCTGAACGCCGGCTCCAACCCGGCCGATCCGGCCGACACGCCCGTCGACGACACCGACTTCGACGCCGACGTCGACCTCACCGATTTCGCCGGCCTTCAGTCATGCCTGAGCGGCCCAACCTCCGGAGGCTCATCGAGCCTGGTATGCAGCGTCGCCGACCGTGACGACGACGACGACGTCGATTTGCTCGATGTCGCCGGCTTCCAGCGCGCGTTCACGGGCGCACTCGAATGACCCCGAGCCATCGGCCTCGAGCTTCGTGACGGGCGTTTTCGAGCCCGGCGGCGAGCCTGCTCTTACTGCTCGGCCAGGAATTCGTTCAGTTTGCGGAGCGCTTCTCGCTCGATCTGGCGGACGCGCTCGCGGGTGAGCGTCGGCTTGATCTTCTGGCCGATCTCCTTGAGGCTGAGCGCCTCGCCGTCGTCGAGGCCGAAGCGCATCTTCAGGATGGTCGCCTCGCGCTCATCGATCAGGCCGAGGAACTTCTGGATGGTCTCGGATTCACCGTCGGAGAACATGGCGTCGGCCGGCGAGGGCGTGCGGTCGTCGGCGATCAGGTCGGCCAGGGCCAGGCCGCTGTCGCTGTCGGCGCTCTGCGTCGGGGCGGTGAAGGCCTTGACCGCCCGCCGGATGATCTTCACCTTGCGCTCGGGTAGCTCCATGAACTGGGCCAGCTCCTGGATCGACGGCTGGCGGCCCTCTTTTTCGAGGAAACGGTCGCGGGCCTGGCGGAAACGGGCGATCATCTCGACCATGTAAGCCGGAATGTGCACCGGCTGCACCGCGTTGATCAGGGCCCGTTTGATCGACTGCTTGATCCACCACGAGGCGTAGGTGCTGAAACGCGTGCCCTGGTCCGGGTCGAAGCCCTCGACCGCGCGGAGCAGCCCGAGGTTACCCTCCTCGATCAGGTCGGAGAGCGGCATGCCGCGCTTGGCGTATTTCTTGGCGATGTTGACCACCAGCCGCAGGTTGGAGCTGACCATCTTCTCGCGGGCATACGTGGCCTTCTCCTCGGCCTCTTCACGCTCGGAAAGCGAACACTTGCCTTCGGAAAAATCGTCGGCCAAGTCCTGCGCGCGGCGGATGTCGGCAGCCAGTGCCCGCTCGTCCTCGGCCGTCAGCAGGGGTGCGCGGTTGATCTGCTTGAAATAGACCTGTAATCCGCTGTCCGTGGCGATGATGGCCCAACCTCCAGGGTGGCATGCCCCAGCGACCGCGCGGGCAGCCCGCGCTACTTCCTGGCCGCGCGCCGCCCGGCCATGCCACACCTTTCTTTTCGGATGGATTCGGTCCCCAATCGCGATCAGATCGCGATCAGATCGCGATTGCAGTCCCCTCAGGAGCCCGTGAACATGGAATCGTCGATCATTCCGGTGGTTTCTTCCCCGGGACCATGCAGGCCGCCGCGGCGGGCACGGCTCTTTTTCTCGGACGCAGCCTCTTTGGTTTCCTGTTCGGCCGACCATTCGGCCCGCTTCTTCGACAAGCCGATCTTCCGGTCGGTCGTGTCCACGCGCAGGATCTTCACCTGAATGCGGTCGCCGATTTTGACTTCCGTATGCGGGTCCTCGACTTTGTGATCGGCCAGCTCGCTGATATGCAGCAGCCCCTCCAAGTCCTGCTCGAGCTCGACGAACACGCCGAAGTTCGTGATCTTGGTGACCGTTCCCTCGACGATCTGGCCGGGGATGTAATTCTCGGGCACGGCCCGCTTCCACGGATCTTCGTGGAGCTGCTTGAGGCCCAGCGCGATGCGCTGCTTGTCTTCCTCGACCTTGAGCACCACGCATTCGATTTCGTCGCTCTTCTTGAGCATCTCCGACGGGTGGCTGACCTTCTTGGTCCAGCTCATGTCCGACACGTGCAGCAGGCCGTCGATGCCCTCTTCGATCTCGACGAACGCGCCGTAGTTGGTCAGGTTGCGGACCTTGCCGCGGATGCGCGTGTTGGGCGGATACTTGGCCGACACCTGCGTCCACGGGTTCACCTCGGTCTGCTTGATGCCGAGCGAAATCTCCTGCTTGTCCTTGTTGACTTCGAGCACGACCACGTCAATGGTCTCGCCCAGCGTGAGAATCTCGGACGGGTGGTTGATCCGCCGCGTCCAGCTCATCTCGGAGATGTGCACCAGACCTTCGACGCCCGGCTCGAGCTTCACGAACGCGCCGTAGTTCATGATGTTGACCACTTCGCCCTTGACGGTGCTGTTGACCACATAGCGGGCCTCGATGTTCTCCCACGGCGATTCCTTGAGCTGCTTGAGGCCGAGCGCGATCTTCTCCTTGTCTCGGTCGACGTTGAGGATCTTGATCTCGACCTCCTGGTCGATCTTGAGAATCTCGGACGGATGGCCGACGCGATCCCAGCTCATGTCGGTGATGTGCAGCAGGCCGTCGATGCCGCCCAGGTCGACAAACGCGCCGAAATCGGCGATGTTCTTGACGTAGCCCCGGCGGACCTGGCCGACGGCGATCTCGGACATCAGCTTCTCTTTGGCGGCCGAGCGGTCGTCCTCGATCAGCTTGCGGCGGCTGATGACGATGTTGCGCCGCTCGGTATCGATCTTCAGGATCTTGGCGTCCACCTCCTTGCCGATGTACTCGCTGACTTCGCCCGGCCGGCGGATGTCCACCTGCGAGGCGGGCAGGAACACCGGCACGCCAATATCTACGAGCAGGCCGCCCTTGATCTTGCGCATCACGCGGCCTTTGACCTTGTCGCCTTCCTTGTGCGTATCGACGATGCGCTGCCAGTTCAGGATGCGGTCGGCCTTGCGCTTGGACAGCACGATCAGGCCGCTGTCGGACTCGACCGTCTCCAGCAGCACGTCGACCTCGTCGCCAATCTCGATCTCGCCGGGATCGTCCCATTCGTTCAGCGCGATGACGCCTTCGCTCTTGAGGCCCACGTCGATGACCACGTCGTCGCCGGCCCGCCCGACGATCTTGCCTTTGAGGATGCCACCGGGTGTGATGTCGTCGGCCCCGCCGCCTACCAGGGTTTCGTACGGCGTCTCGCCGGAGCCCAGACCTTCCAATTCTCTCGCCAGGACATCGTCATCGATTTCGAGCGTGTTCAGCAGGTTATAGTCGACCATATCTTCCTTTGCGGGTACTGCCGGTCGGGCGCATGCACGCCCGCCCGTACGTCAAAAAGAGTGACAAGCCCCACCCACCCCGGTACGGACCGGTCCATACCTACAGCCACGAGGGTCGCAGGAGCGTGGCGTACTATACCGCCCAACTTCGCACCCGCAAGGGCGGCGCTCTCGCGCATGACCGCTTCCGTGGCACGGGCTTCCAGCCCGTGAACCGTCGCAGGAGCTTCCAGCCCCTGCAGTTGCGTCGATGACAAGCGTTGGGCCACGGCTCGCCGCAGCGAGTCGCCGCGGCGACCTGGAAGGCCGTGGGACGAGACACGGGCAAGATGCCCGTGCCACACGTGCCACGCCGGTGGGCTAGCGGATCTGTACGTCCACATGGCTTGCGGCCGGTTCGACGTGCAGCGAGCCGCATTCGAATGTTCGCGACCAAACGCCCTCGTCCTGTCGACAAGGCCCAAGCGCGTCTCCCAGTGCGGCCGGCCAGGCGTCCCAGTCCGGACAATCGGCCCAGAACTCACGGTGTACGAAGCAACGGTCGCCCGGCCGCCGGATCATCAGCAAGAGCGCCGCGCACACACGTTGCTCGACCTGTGGCTCGCCGTACTGCGGGACGAGGACGATCGTCAGTCCCGCGTCGAGCCAGCGGCGATAGGCGGCCAGTTCGCGGCGGACGCGCTCCGGACGGCGGCCGAAGCGCGGGTCGCTGGTGTCGCTGGCGAAGAAGGGCGCCTCCAGCGACACGCCGTCGCACGCGTCGGCCAGCCGGTCGCCATCGGCCCGGCTCCAAATCCACGGCGAGCCGGCCACGTTGGCGACGACGGCGCAGCCAACGCAATGCAGGCGGTCGGTGATGCGCTTCACGTGTGCGCAGGTCTTGTGCCAAGCCACCGTTGTTCCGCCCGAGCTGGGATGGACGATCTCGTCGAGGTGCAGGAGCCGAGCGCCTCGTTCACAACAGACCGTTGCCACGCAGTCGGCAAAGCGCTCCGACCAGCCAGCGTCATCCCATCGCACGTTGGGACCGGTGAACATCTCGGCCGGCAGTACGTTGCGCACGAGCGTTTCGGCCGGCGTGCTCCGAAGCCCGGCGAACGGCAGGGCCTGCCGGCCGGACAAGTACGTCCCGGCAAATCCGTTGTACCGATCCTTCACCTGTCGAAGCCGATCGTCGTCGCCAGCCCCACGCCCGCGGACGCTGATCGAAAGCGCCACTGGCGCGTCGCTGGCCGGATAGGACAGCCAATCAGCGTTGAGTTGGAAATGGCAAGCGAGGTGGGCGTCGGAATTCGGCAGCGACGGACTGTCCGGTTGGCCCTCTGGTTCCGTTGGCTGGCTGCGTGCTTCTGTGTGCATGTTGATCTCCGGCGGAATCCGGCAGTCCACCCCGGACCGCCCAGACTTCCTGCCGGAACAACTGCCCCCTTGATCGCACGTGGGTTGACTCGACGAGTGCTGCGCCACCGCGCACATAGCGCGGCCGCCGGGCCGCAACCAAAGTGCCGATCCGCGGCAGGCCAGGGTTCAGGGTTCAGGAAAGGCGTTCCCGAGCCTTCGGCTCGGCGGGCTGCTGAGCCGAAGGCTCAGGGCGTCGTTCGTGCTGAACCCTGAACCCTGTACCCTGACCCCTGGACCCTCACTCGCCGTGCAGAATCTGCGCGCCGCGAGAAGATCTTGATCGTTAGTAGTTCAGAGTCCTGTTGGCTTGCCGTGTCGCGCGGGCCGAGTTAGTCTCTCTCCCATGGCTGAGATTGCCCCGTTTGCCGCCATCCGCTACGAGCTGCAACGAGCGGGGACCGATCTGTCGCACCTGCTGGCGCCTCCCTACGACGTGCTTTCCGCGGGCGACAAGCAGCGCCTGCTCGCCAGGAACAGCCGCAACATCGTGGCGATCGACCTGCCGCACGTCCCGCCCAAGGAGGCCGGGCCGGCCGAGGCCTATGTCCACGCCGCCCGGACGCTGCTGACCTGGCTGTCCGACGGCACACTCACGCGCGAGGAGCGACCCGCGCTCTACGTCTACCATCAACTGTTCGAGTTCAACGGCCGGCGGTTCGTGCGCAAAAAGTTCATCGCCCGGCTGCGGCTGGTCCCGTTCAGCAAGGGCGTGGTCCTGCCGCACGAGCAGACGTTCGGCGGACCGAAGGAAGACCGGCTGGCGCTGACGCGTGCGACGCGCTGCAACCTGTCGCCCATCTTCGGCCTGTTCAGCGATCCGGCCGATGCGGTCGGGCGCGCGTTCATCGACTGCACGAGCAAGCCTCCCGACGCGACCGCGATACTTGATGGTGTCGAGAATCGGCTGTGGATCGTGACCGATGCCGAGACGATCGAGTCCGTGTGCGCCGCTTTGGCCGACAAGGTCGTCTACATCGCCGACGGGCACCACCGCTACGGTACGGCCATGATGTACCGCGATGAATTGGCCGAGCACGATGGCGGCCCGCTGCCGTACGAGCACCCGGCGAACTTCACCATGTTCGTCCTTGGCAGCATGGACGACCCGGGCTGCCTCATCCTGCCGTACCATCGGGTGCTGGTCGCTTCACTGGGCCAGGCTCCGCTGAGGGCGGAGCAGTTGATCGAGGTCTGGTCGGCCGGCGTCAGCCAAGTTCCTACCGACAGCGCCGATCTGGTCCTGTTCGAAGGCGCATCCGGGCGGTCGTTCGGGCTGACGTTCGCCGACCGGGCGCGCATGAACAAGCTCGCGCCCGACCGCGGCGCCGCTTGGCGGCAACTCGATGCCGCCTACCTGCACCGATATTTGCTTGACGAGCTCATCCCGTCGCGCTGGCGGGGTCCGGCCCCGGCGCTTCGCTACGTGAATTCTGCCGACGACGCCCGCAAGCTGGCCACCACCGAGAACGGCGTAGCGCTGCTGATGCGGCCGACGCCCATGGCTCAGCTCCGGGCCGTCAGCGAAACGGGCGACCTCATGCCCCAGAAGAGCACGTACTTTTACCCCAAGCTGGCTACGGGACTGACCATCAACCCGCTGTACTGAGCCGTTCGCATGGCAACGACCGCGACACGTTCGGGGGTCCCCAACGGCGATCTGTTTGCGGTTGGGGTCCCTTCGTACGCCCGACGCGTCCCGCGCGGCGCCGGCGGCCTCCTGGCCTGTGTGCTCGCGCTACTGGCCGGCTGCCCGGCGGCCACCGTGGACCTATCGACGGCGCTGCCGCAAAGCGACACCCGTCCGACCGCGTACGACGACGCCGATTGGGAGACCGTGCTGCGCGAGAACGTGAAGGACGACCTGGTCGACTACGAGCGCCTCAAGGCCAACGATGCGCCGTTGCTGCGCTACCTGGCCTTGGTCTCGAGCATCGGGCCTCAGACGCAGCTCGATTCGTTCAAGACGCGCAGCCAGCGGCTGGCGTATTTCGTCAACGTCTACAACGCGGCCGTCTTGCGGGCCGTGCTGCAAGCCGGAATTCCTGCCACGATGCACGACCCGCTGCAGTCGAATCTGGAGACCGGTTATCGCCTGCGCGTCGATGGGCGCGCGGTGACGCTGGGCGAGCTGCGTCAATTGGCCGAGTCCGAGGCGGCGGGAGATGTGCGCGTGTGGTTCTACTTGTGCGATGCGGCCCGCGGGTCACCGCCACTGCGTGCGCAGCCGCTACGGGCCGACTCGCTCGATCAACAGCTCCTGGATGCCGCCCGCGACGCCATGAACAACCCCGCCATGGTCCGGGTGGACTACGAGGAGGAAGCACTGCTCGTGTCGTTTGTGATTGCGTCGCACCGCGACGAGTTCCTCGATTACTACCGGCGGCAAACCGGCGCCACGGGGTCGATGCTAAGCGCCCTGAGCCTGCTGGCCAACACGGCCCGGCGTGAGCACTTCAACACCGGCATCGGCTATGGCGAGCGCATCCTGCCGTTTGACCGGGGATTGAATCTATGGTCTCCGCCTTCGCCGGCGACAGCGCCGGTCGTGTACTAAGTGCTGAAAAGTTCTACTAAAAACGAAATCTCCCGAAGATCCGCCCTGCTTGCCTCACGCTGGGTCGGTAGCGCGTGTCTAGAATCTAGCAGGATGGTCGGGGGTACTTTGTCCTTGCGCGGAGGAAACGCCATGCGCCGAAAGCTGACCAGATGGGCGCTCGCCGGTGCGGCGGGAATGATGCTGCAGACGATTGTGAGCTGCGACGGCGGGCGTTTTGGCCCGGCCGTGTTTTTTGATCGCGGGCCATTTTTCGACTCGTACGGGTTCGATGTGTTCCCGGTCTACGACACGTTCTACTACGACGAGTATTACTTCGACTACTACGACGACTACTATTACGACGATGTCTACTACTACGATGACTTTTACTTCGACGGCTACTACTACTATTAGGAGACGCCTCACATGAGCTCTTGCTGGCGGCGGAACATCCTACTCCTGCTGGCCGGGGTTGCCCCGCTAGCGAGCGTCGTGACCTGCTCGCCGGCCCGCTACGGCGCCGGGACCATCGTCTTCACGTCGGGCGACGACGACGATTTTGACGACTTCTTCGATGACGACGACGGCGATTTCTTCGACGATGATGATTTCGACGACCTGTTCGATTGAGTCGCTTGGCCGGTCTGGCTTCCTGCTGGCCATCGCCCGCTCGGCGTGGTAATCTCCGCCTCGGCCCGAAGGCGCCCTGCCGGCGCTCGGGCGCTGGAGAGGTGTCCGAGCGGCTGATGGAGCTGGTTTCGAAAACCAGTGTACGCGCAAGTGTACCGGGGGTTCGAATCCCCCCCTCTCCGATTCTCTGGCGGGCGTCCATCCCGGACGCCGGTTGACTGCCTGGCGCCCAACGCTCATGCCCGATTCGCGGCCTGCCCGGCGAGACACGGGCGCGGGTCGATCCGACACGAGGCTCGCGCGGCCGGCCTCGCGGCAAAACCATCATGAAACGGTTCGTTCCCAAACCCGCTCGTCGACAACTGACGCGGCTTTGAACACGCCCACACGGCCGTGCGCTTCCCGCGCTCGCGCTTTCGCGTTGGATTCTCGCGAACCTGAGGCCGCGAACTTCGCGGGAAGGGATTCCCGCTGCGATGGGTGCGAGAACGGATTCTCGCACCAGCACAGGTGGCGCGATGGGTGCGAGAACGGATTCTCGCACCAGCAGGATTCTCGCACCAGCAGCGTACTCGCACCAGCAGCGGTTCTCGCACCAGTCGCGGACGCGCGCCCCCCAGGGACCGGCGTTGGTTGGCGTGCCGCGGGCTATTTGTGCTGGATGCGGCTCTGGGTGTTGACGCGGCCGGCCAGAATTGGGTTCTGGCTGCTGAGCAGCTTGACGCGCATCATGAGCAGCGCGGCTTCGAGCTGCGGATCGACGGCCGGTCGATCGTTGGGGTCCTTTTCGATCTCGGCCTCGGCCAGCTCGCCGTCGCCCCGCGCATCGTCTTGGGCGTCGGGGTGATCGGGTTCGACGGCCGGCACATCGTCGCCGGTCAGCTCGCCATCGCCGTCCTCGTCCTCTTGCGTGGTCGGCGCTTGCGGGCCGAGCACCTCCAGGCTGCGACGCATCTCGAACAGCTTGAAGGCCTCCTTTCGGACCAGCTTGAGCTCGACGTCGGGCCGGACGCCCCATTCGGTCGCGCCGGGCCGATGGTGCAGCGACTGCCCGTTCGGAAGGTAGTAGTGGGCCGTGGTCAGCTTCAGGTGCGCGTCGCTGCCCTGCAACGCGAGCAGGTTCTGCACGCTGAACTTGCCAAACGTGCGCTCGCCGATCAGCGTGGCGCGGCGATGGTCCTTCAGCGCGCCCGAGACGATCTCCGAGGCGCTGGCGCTTCCGCCGTTGACCATGACGATCAGCGGCACGTCGTCGAAGCCGCCATCGCCGCTGGCCGAGATGCTGTCCTCTTTGCCTTCGCGGTTGCGGGTGCTCACGACCTTCTTGCCGTCGGGCAGGAACAGGTCGCACATCTCGACCGCGGCACTCAGCAGCCCGCCCGGATTGTCGCGCAGGTCGAGGATCAGGCCGCGCAGCTCGGGCAGCTTGGCCTGCAGCTCGTGAACGGCCGTCCGCACGTCGTTGACCGTATTCTCCTGGAACGTGGTGACGCGGATGTAGCCGATGCCGCTGGCGGCGTCGAGCACGAAGTTCCAGCGCTGCGGGTCGACCTCGTCGCGCTTCACGCCCTTGACCGACAGGATCTTGATCAGCTTCCGCTGCAGGTGCATCGTAATCTCGTCGGGCACCCCCTTGCGCTTGATGGTCAGGCTGACGGTCGTGCCTTCCGGTCCGGTGATGGTCTGCACGGCGCGGGTCAGCGACATGCCCTCGGTCGATTCGTTGTCGACCTTGACGATCTCGTCACCGGCCTGGATGCCCTTGGCATAGGCCGGGCCGTCTTCAAGCGGCGTGATGACCGTGATGCGGCCGTTCTGGTCGGCGATGCTGATGCCGACGCCGACGAAATCGCCGCGGGTGTGTTTCTCGAACTCCTTGAACTCGACCGGCCAGATCATCGACGTGAACTCGTCCAGGGCGTCGGTGGCGCCGTTGACAAATTCGCTGACGATCAGCGCTTCGGGCAGGTTGACCGTCTGGCGGTTGGCCTCGAGCAGACGCATGAAGTGGTCGTCGGCCGCCCGCCGGCCGACCGAGGCGGCGGACTTGATCTTCTCGATGCGGGCCTTGACGCGATCGACGAACTGGCCGCGGAGCAGGTCGTCGCGCAACGAGTCGAAGTTGTCGCGCAACGCCTTCGACTCGGTCAAGAGCAACATCTGTTTGAAGCCGTCGAGCGTGAGCTGGCGGAAATCCGGAATCTCGACGTACCGGCGGTCGATGTGGAACAGGGCCTGCTTGACGGCCCCGTCGTCGACCCCCTGAAGGCGCTCGCGCCACTTGGGATTGTCCTTGCCGTACACGGCGTCCAGGCGGGCATGATCGAGGCAATCCTCGCGCAGCTCGTCGATCAGCGGGTCGTCTTCGTAGATCGTGGCCAATTCGCTGTACATCGTGAACGCGTCGAGCCACTCTTGCTTGCCGCGCAGCTCGTCGGCCTTCTTCATGGCTTCGTCGCGCAGCCGGACCATCCAATCGGCCCGCAGCAGGCCTTCGCGGTCAGTGGTGTTGTCCAGCGCGTTGCGGGCCCAGCTCAGGCCGAAGCGAATGTCGTTCGGCCCGCCCCGCTCCAGCCGGTTCTTGGCCCATTCGACGTATTTGGCGAAGTCCGCCGCGGCCATGGCGGCCCGCTGAGCTTCTAGCGCCCGATAGTCCGCGAGCCACGCCGCCGCGGCCGACAGCTCGGGGTGGCTTGTTGCGACCTGCGAGACCAGGTCGGCCGCCCGGCCGAACTGTCCGCGTTCGACCGAGGCCACGGCCTGGCTCCACTGTTCCTTGGGTGTGCCGGCCGGACCATCAGCGGTCGCCGTCAGCGGTAAGACCGGTAAGGCCAGCAGCATCGCCGATGCCAAGAAACGCGAACGGCTTTGCGGTGAGTTCAAATATCGCATGCCTACTCCTTGCGGTCGCTGGCGACGGCTGCGCTCGCCGACCACCCGCCGGCGTTCGTAGCGACGCCGATGTTGACGGGCGGCCGCGTTTGCGGCCGAATCCACGTGACATTATACGATTCAGGCCCGGACCGGTCCAACGCCGGCCGCGGCCGCGGTTCAGGACCGCCGGGGTTGGCGACGCGGAACGATGGCCACGCGCACCTCCCGAACCGTCCCGCGACCTGCATAAGCTTCGACCGTAATGGGATCATCGGTTAGCTTCTTCTAATCGCCGCACGCTGCGGCAGAGTACCGCGTGCGCACTCGGACCCAGGCGAATGCCACGTCGGTGGCGCTCGCGTGGCGCTCCCGCTGATCCAATAGACGCGGTCCGCGGTGTGATGGGGTCCGTGACGCCAGATGATTGCATCAAACATGACAACTTCTTACGAACGGCCGCGACGACCTCGCAGCGTGGGCGGGCCATGAGCGGTCGAGCCGGCCTTGATGCGCTCGTGATCGGCGGCGGCGTGATCGGTCTGGCGGCCGCGCTGCGACTGCGACAGCGCGGGCTGAGCGTCACGCTGCTCGAGCGGAGCGAGTGCGGCCGCGAGGCATCGTGGGCGGGGGCGGGCATGTTGATCCCGCCGAATCCGAACCGCCGCGGTCCGATGCAACAACTCGTGCGACGAAGTTTGGAACTCTACCGCGCCTTCTGCGAAGAACTGACCGAGCTGAGCGGGATCGACGCTGAGTACGAGTCGTGCGGCGCGATGGAGATCCTGACGAGCGATCAGCGCTATCGGATGGCGCTGTCGGAGCAGCGCGCCGCGGCCCAACCGCCGAGCACGCGCGATTCGGTGGACGCATCGGGTGAGCGCGTCGTGAGGCCGCCCGAATTCGAAGTGCTGGACATCGACGCGGCCCGGGTGCTCGAGCCGGGCCTGGCCCCGGCAGTCGCCGGAACAGATCAGGTCAAGTTGAGCATCGTGGGCGTGCTCCACGTGCGCGACGCAGCTCAGGTCCGTAATCCGCGGCTGCTTACGGCGCTACAGGCCGCGTGCCGCCAGACGGGTGTTCACGTCCGCGAACGTGCATCGGTCAGCGAGTTGATGGTGGACGGAGCGCGCGTCGTTGGCGCCAAGATTGGCGACGAAGCGCTGCGTGCGGAGAGGACGGTCGTCTGCGCCGGAGCGTGGTCATCCGGCGTGTGCGGCGAGCTCGGGCCGTCGCTGCCGGTGTACCCGGTTCGCGGTCAGATCGTTCTGCTGCGGATGCCGAAGCGTCCGTTGCGGCACTTGATCATCGAGCGATCGACGTACCTGGTGCCGCGTCGCGATGGCCACGTGCTGATCGGCAGCACCGAGGAGCATGACAGCGGATTTGAGAAGCGCAACACGCCGAGTGCGATCCAGCGCATGTTGCAGACGGCCGCGGCGATGGCGCCGTGCCTGGCGGACGCGTCGGTGGTCGGCATGTGGTCGGGCCTGCGGCCCGGCACGCCCGACCGTCGACCCTACCTCGGCCTCGTGCCGGGCGTCGCGGGGTTGATCGCGGCCACCGGCCACTTCCGCATGGGCCTGACGCTCGCGCCGGTGACGGCCGAAATCGTCGCCGACCTGGTCACGGCCGGCACGACCGCGTACGACCTGTCGCTCTGCCGACCGGGCCGATCGTCGCCGCGGGTGCGCTCAGATCCGAAAAAAGATGCGCCGCCGGTAGAGCGGGATTAGCAGGACCAGCCAGAGCAACACATAGGCGCACGCAAAAAGCAGCGAGCCAAGGCGCGGGGCCGCCCATGAGGCGAAGCAGGTCTGATACACCCATTGCTTCAGCGGCACCGCACTGTGGTCACCGGCGCGCACCGTCCAGCGCGTCAACATGCGGGCCAACAGTCCCGAGGCGAAGAACACCAGGATCGCGTTTGTGCCGAACACGACAAATGGCCACGACCACGCGCGGATGCGCTTCACGTCGATGAGCCAGTAGCAAAGCGCGAGGACGTGCAGCGCTACGCCGGCAGTGAAGACCACATAGGAGCTCGTCCAGAGCTTCTTGTTGATCGGCAGGCCGTAGTTCATCCACAAGCCGACGAAGACGGCGAGGTGGGCGGCGACAAACAGGCCGATCAACGTGTCTCGCGCGTCGCGGGCCGAGCGCAGCCAGTGGCCGGTCAGAACGCCGAGCAGCACGGTGGCGATGGCCGGGATTGTGCTCAGGATGCCCTCCGGGTCGGGACGTTCGCGGTAGAGATGTGCACCGAGCAGTTTCACGTCGATCCAGTCGTGCAGCAGCCCTTCGCTGCCGGTGACGACGCCGGCATAGCCGGCCGGCGGCGGCACGAGTCTGATGATGGCCCAGTAGCCGACCATCAGCGCCACCGCGACGGCCACGCGGCCACCGATGCCGAGACCCAAGACGACCAACGATGCAACGAAATAGCACACCGCGATCCGCTGCAGCACGCCGGGCACGCGAAGTTGCGACTCGTGGAAATAAGCGAAATCCGCCGCAAGAAAGATCACGGCTCCGGCCAGAAGCGCCGTGCCAACGAGTCGCCACACCATCGAAACGCGGCCGAAAGCCAACCACGCTCCGGCCGCGACGAGCACGAACGGCCCGATCAGCCGCCAGTCGGGAAAACCAGCCATGATGAGCCCGAGCGCGAAGAGCACAACCGACCGGCGGACCACTTGCAGGATCAACGTGCCCCGCGCGTCGCCCCGCTCCAGCCGGCGGTCGAACGAGAACACCATCGACACGCCGACGATGAACAGGAAGAACGGAAAGATCAGATCGGTGGGCGTCCAGCCGTGCCAGTGAGCGTGACCGAGCGGCGTGTAGACGTGACTCCAGCTTCCGGGATTGTTCACCAGGATCATCCCGGCGATCGTCAGCCCACGGAAGGCGTCGAGCGACACGAGGCGCTCGGTTGGATCAGCGGCCGCATCCATCTTCCGGAACGTTGTACCCGCTCGCTGTCCGCTTGGCGAAACGAAGCCGGATGACTTGGCTCATTCGCCATTCGCCTGGCGGCCCAATGAGTCCGGCGCGGGCGTGGACGATCGCGCCTGCTCGGCGCGTGCCGGGCGCGCGAGTAACGCGCCCGGCGCTGCCGCCGCGAAGTAGCAGACGGCAGCGGCGATGAACACGGTGCGATAGCCCCACGCCATGGCGATCGCGATCGCGGCCGAGGCGCCGATGACGGAGCCCACGCCGTTGATGCCCCAGGCCCAGGGAATCAGACGCGGCGAGAGGCGATCGAGCCGGCTCAGGCCGATGGGCATCGGCCGGCCCATGACAAAGGCCAACGGAACGCCAATCACGAGAGTGATCGTCGCGCCGCCGCCGGCCGGCACGTACGCGACCAGGCAGATGAGCCCCGCCCCGCCGGCCACCAGCAACGGCGCGGACCACGTGCGAGCCAATTGCCTCACAGATTCGAGCGGCGATGCGTCCGTCTGATTGACCGCGCCGCGAATCGCGGTGGCGCTGCCCAAGCCGCTCAAGAGCAGCACCGCTCCGATGACCAGGGCGCTGGCCAACACGGGATCGCCCAGCATCGCCGTGGCCCGGCTGATCAGCGCCATTTCGATGCCCATGAAGCCCAGACCGATCCCGCCAAAATAGATCAGCGCCGCGACCGTCACGCCGCGAGGAGCTGCTTGGGCTGCGATCTTGCGGTCAGACGCAGCGTCGCTCATCGGCGCGCTGGTGTTGTGCTGGCGCCATCGCTGCGCTACGCGCGACACGCCGAGCGGAGCCAGAATCAGCCCGATGGCGGCGACGCCGGCCAGAAGCAGCGACGCAAACAAGAACAAACGCCCCAGCTCGGCGCGCGTCAGCCAGAGATCTCGGTAGACGGCGCGAAGCTCGACGACCGCCTGCGGCTTGAAGAAGTCCCAGAAGAACGGGCGATCGTCGTGGGCCGGACGGACGTTCAGCATCCAGCTTGCATAGAAGGCTTCGCGCCGGCTGTGTCGGTCGGCCGCGTCCGGGGTCCCAATCCCGGCGCGCCGGGACGCGCCGGGATTTGCGGTTGGGGTCCGCTCGGCGCCGCCGACAATCTCGCGGGCCGCGTGATGTAGCCAGTCGGCTCGCTCGCCCGGCGGACCGGGCAGCGCGTCGGGCTGGTTGACTTCGTCGTCGCGAATCCCATCGAACCAGACGGCGGTCAAATTGGCGTCGCGAAGGGCCTCACGCAGACCGTCACGCTGCGCATCCGCGAGCGGGGACGCCAGCGCCATCGTGCAAACTCCCAAGTAATCGCGCACCTGGACCAAGTGCGATGCCGGGTCTGCCACGCCGTTCGATTCGAGCGCCTCGGCCATGGTAGCGAACAGCCGAATGTTCTCGCGTTCGGGGAATTGCACCCCCCGGCAAACGGCCAGCACGCCCCCCGGCCGCAGTCGGCGCAGGCAATCCGCGAATCGCTCGACCGTGGCCAGGTGGTCTTCGGCCAGTCCGCGCGTACCAGCGCCGCCGACGCCCAGCCCCTCGAGCGCCGCAATCTGGATCAAGTCGAAATCCGTTCCGACCTGAGCCGAGTCGAGGAACCGGCCCGGCTCCCCGGCGTAGACGGAGACGTCGTCGCCGGACAGCAACGTCGGAGCGTGATTCCGCAGCAACGCCAGCAGGGTGTCGTTCGGCTGCACGACCGTGACGTGCCGTGCGCGGTCGCGCCGCGCCAGCCAGACATTGGACCCACCGACCTCGCCGAGCAGCAACACGCGCGGCTGCGAGGCGACTCCTGCCGCGATCAGCCGGTACGGGATCGCCATCAGCGTCCGGTCCATCACGCCGGCCTGGTCCGCCGAGTCGATGCGCAGGACCGACCCGGCCGCATCCCCGTTGATGACGACGCTCAGCATGGGTGGTGGCTGCGGCGCGCCGGGGCCCAACGCCACGAACGGCAGGTCATGGAAGAGTGGACTCTCGTAGAGCTCGACAAAGCCGTAGGGGTCCGCAGCGGCGGCCAGGCGTCGGGCCGACCCCTGCGCCACCATTCGAGCGAGATAGGCGCCGTACTTGTGCTCGTCATAGGCCGGCCCGAGCGGCCAGCGCCATTCGACCGTGACGCCGATCACGATCGCCGCGAGCAGGACAGTGCATGGCAGGGCTGGCCTCGCTGCGCGTCCCGGTGCGCCGGAATAGCGACCCCCAGGCCCGCGAGCGGCTCGATCTGCAAACGGTTCCGGGGTGGTAATCAGGCCGATGCCGGCCACCGCCAATGCCGTGAGCGCCAGCGACGGCCAGAGCCCGGCTTCGATCGAATAGTGCGACAGGACCAGCACGCCGCCGAGCGCGCCCGCGGCGCTGCCGACGAGGTTGGCGGCGTAGACACGCCCCACCCATTGCCCCGCCGTCATCATGGGGATGCCGAGCAACGCTCCGCCGATCAGAAATGGCCCGAGCGCGCACAGCGCGTAGAGCGACCACCAGCCGACTTGCTCCCAATCGTCGTGCGGAATGAACCGGACCGACACCGGCAGCACGGCAGCAACACGCGGCAGCACCAGCAGCGAAGCGAATAGCCCGAGCGCCAGCACATACATCCACGTCGCCGGGCGGCGACGAACGGAGCGCTCCAGCACGGCCAGCAGCGTCCCGCTCGCGCCGAACCCGAGCAGCGCCAGGCTGATGATCAGGAATCCGAAGTGGTGCCAGCGCTCCAGCACCATCCGGCGCATGAGGACGATCTCGTAGGCGATCAGCGCCGCGCTGACCAGCGCGACCGAACCACACAGCAGGGGTCCCAATCTCTGCGCGCCGGGACACTTCCCGGCGCGCCGGGATTGGGGTCCGCTTCCGGGACTGCGGCCGCTCATGGCTCCTGAATTCGTCCCGTCATGGGAACGAATGCAACCGGCAGCACGGTCCGGCTCCGTCGCGTGCCGTCGGACTGCTTGGTCAGGATCACCAGTCGCTGCAGGTCATACGTGCCGCCGATCGGAATGACCATGCGGCCACCCGGTTTGAGTTGGTCCCAGAGCGGGGGCGGGACGTGGCCCGCAGCACACGTGACGATGATCCCGTCGAACGGACCGGCGTCGGGCCAACCGTGGTAGCCGTCTGCCGGCTTGGTCCGGATCGTTTTGTATCCCAGTTGCTCGAGCTCGTTCGAAGCGCGCTGATGCAGCGGCTCGACAATTTCAATGCTGAACACCCACGGCGTCAGTTCGGCCAAGACTGCGGCCTGATATCCTGAGCCGGTCCCAATTTCGAGGATCTTGTCCCCCGGCTTGACGGCGAGCAGTTCGGTCATCAACGCCACGATGTACGGCTGCGAGATGGTCTGCCCGTGGCCGATGGGAAGCGGCGAGTCGGCGTAGGCCGCGTCGCGGCGGCTCTCGGGCACGAACTCGTGCCGCGGAACCGTCCGCATCGCCGCGAGGACGTCGCCTGAAGTCACCGCAGCCCGGAACGGCTCGTCGGCGGCGATCTGCGAATCCACCATTCGATCCCGCTCGACCTGGCGATCGTCGGTGCGCGGCCTGGGCCACGTCAGTTTGCCGGACGCATCGCGCGTGACCCATGGCGAAGACGGCTGCGATTCTGGCGTCGCAGGCTCCGATGGCGCAGCCGGGCGTGTCGCCGGCGGCCCTTCTTCACGGTCGTCGCGCGCCGCCGGTGCCGATTTACGATCGTTGGCTGGATCCTGCAGCCGCGTCGCCGGCCGGCCTCGCGAGAATAGGACGACGGCGACGAATACGATTACGCCGAGCGCGATTCCGACGTAGCGATGCACGACCGCCCTGCGCGTCGGCAACTGGCAGATGCCATGACCGGGGTCAGCCAACATTGGCCCGTCTCCACTTGAGAGCCTGACGGAATTGTAGCGTCACACGGGATCGTCGTCGTGGATCGTCGCGAGGCGGGCAATCGGCCGTAAGTCGAACCTCCGGTGGTGACGACTGGGGTGGTTTCAGCCGGCGGGCGGATGGATCCGGTTCAGCCGCTCGAATAGTTATGCCGGGCCGATCGTCCGAAGGTTGACGATCCGCTGCCGGCCCCGCTGGCCGCGGACTGGGGAAGTGGGGCCGAACCTGCTAAACTCAAGCCGGCCCACTCGGGGTGGGGGCCTGACGAACACAAGAACTGCCAACTTGAAAGGAAACTCATGAACGCGATCACCAAGCCTGACCTGTACACGAAGACGATCCTGACCGTCATCGCCGCCTGTCTGGTATGGCTGTGTGTCAACAACCTGTCGTTCTTGCCGCGGGCCGAGGCCCAGCCGGGCGGAGTGCTCTCGCAAGTGCAGATTATCGGGATCGACCGGAACGTACGGATTCCGGTGCAGATCATCGGCTCGGAGAAACCGCTGCCGGTCACGGCGACCAGCGACGGGCTGTCGGTGAAGCTGAGCGGGATCAAGAAAGGCAAGGATTGGGACGCCATCAAGACCGAAGAGGCCGCCGCGAAGCCGTAAGCACAACGACTCGCGCAATAAATGGGCGCGCCGCGCTAATGTGCACGTGAGGAGGTGCGCCATGTGTCCTGCTGTGATCGCGATCACTGGCCGGGTGTGGGTGTTGTCGTGGTTCGTCGGCGTCGGTCTGGCGCTGCCCGCCTGGGCAGCCGAACCGCGCGCTGCGGAGTACGTGCCGGACGATGTTTTGCTGGCGATCACGCTGCGAGACGGCGACCGGCGGCTTGGCCACCTGCGCGGCTTCCTCGACGAGCGGAGCTTCAGCGAATCCAAGGCATTCGATGCCCTCTCGAACGAGCCCGGGATGGTGCAGTTGCGCGTCGGTCTGCAAGGGCTGGCGGCGACGGCCGGAACCGATGCGTGGTCGGGGCTGGGCGCGTTGCTCGGGCGTGAGCTGGTTCTCGCCATCGCGCCCGTCGAGGGCAGCCAGCCGGGTGTGATCGCGGTGTCTGTCGCGCGGGACGATGCCCTCGTCGATCGGATTGCCGACACGCTGCACAGCTTCGCCGGCCTGACGCGGGACGGCCAGCCGGACCCAGCCCGCAGCGAGGTCATCGCCGGCACAACGGTCTTTTCGGGCAAGCCGGGCACGTTTCATTGCCGCGTGGGCGGCGTGACGCTGTGGTCTAACCATCGTGCCCTGTTGGCGCGGGCCCTGTCCGCACGCGAGTCGGGCAAAGGAAGGCTGATCGACGCACAGGCGTACGGCGCCGCCGAGCGGCTTGCGCCCGACGGCGCGGCGGCGTGGGCCTTTGCCGACGTGCCGGCGATCCGCAAACTCGCCGAGCAACGGCGGCCAGCCCAGTTCGCGCTGCCCAATCCGCTGGGTGGCTTCCTGTTTGCCGCCTGGTGGCACCATCTGCTCGAAGCCGAGTCGGCCGTGGCCTGGCTGACGCCCCACGATGATCAGTTGACGCTCGAGACGCGTGTCAAATCGCGCACGCCGCTCGACGACGTCTACCGAGGCTTCGTCTTCGATGCGGTCACAAACGGCACGACGGCGCTGGGCGATGTGCCCCGACAACTGGCCAGCCTTTGCGTCCAACGGCAATGGCGCGAGCTGTGGAGCGAGCGCGAGAAGCTGCTGACGCTCCCGGCCGCCGGCGACCTGGTGAACTTCGGCAACACGATGTCGACGCTGATGGGCAAGCTGGACTTCGCCGACGATTTTCTCTCTGCGGTCGATGGCCCGACTCATTTCATCCTGGCCCGCCAGGACATCCATGACCGATCGGCGTGGCGGCCTGTGCCCGAGCTGCCCGCATTCGCGCTGGTCACGCACCTCAAGGACGCCGGCAAGCTCGCCCGCCGGCTCGAGACGGCCTCGCAAATGGCGATTTCGTTTCTCAACTACGACGCCGCCCAGAAGAACCAGCCCACGTTCCTGCTCGGAATGGAGAAGTACAAAGATTGCACCATCGTGAAGGCTGAATATGCCCTGGACGACGACGCGGCTGAGCCGCCGCCGGTGGCCGATCCGACATCCAAGCCCGCGGTCGAGGATGGCGCCGCCACGCAGCCCGTGACCGCCCCGCAGCGCGAGCGCCGGGCCGGCGTTCGCTACAACTTCGCTCCGGCCGCGGCCGTCGTCGCAGATCACTATGTGGTGGCCACCACGCTCGACCTGCTTCATGACCTGATCGATCGGTTGAGCGAGGCCCGCGGCGCACGGAGGGTTGGTGAGCCTGGCGACGGACGAGCGGCTGATCGTGTCACGATCGACCTCAACGAAACTCGACAGATTCTCCTGGCGAACCGGGAGACGCTGGTCTCGAACCGGATGATCGAGGAAGACGTGTCGCGCGTGGCTGCCGAACGCTTCGTTGACGGATTTCTGGATGCGTTCTCGCTGGGCCGGTCGATCTCCCTGACGGCGCGCTGCGGCAAAATGGATGCGTCGGGAAAGCTGGAGATCGCCTTCAGTCCGCCCATCGGCGGCAAGCAGCCCTGAGGCAATGGACTCGACCGAGTCAAGACGCTCAGCCGCGGGCCACACAGAGTTGGTCCCCTACGATTCCGACTGGAACCGCGCCACTGCGACACACCTGCTTCGCCGCGCGGGTTTTGCCCCGGACGAGGCTTCGATTCAGCACGCGTTGGCGGCTGGTCTGGACGCGACGGTGGACGGGCTGCTCGATCCGCCGGCCGAGTCGTCGCGTGCCGCTGAGCTGGATGCCCTGGCCGATGAGTTCGCCAGCCGGCGGGAGATCGCACGGCTGCGCGAGTGGTGGCTGCTGCGAATGTGCTACACGCACCGTCCGCTGCACGCGCGGATGTCGCTGTTCTGGCACAATCACTTTGCGACGAGCTTCGTCAAGGTGCAGAGCGCTCCGCTGATGCTGCGGCAGCTTCGGCTGTTCGAACGACACGCGCTGCGGCGGTTCGGCGACTTGCTGCGCGAAGTCTCGCGCGACCCGGCCATGATCATCTGGCTGGACGGCGCGGCCAACGTGAAGGGGCGTCCGAACGAGAACTTCGCCCGCGAGCTGTTCGAGCTGTTCTCGTTGGGCGTCGGCCATTACAGCGAAGCCGACATCCGCGGCGCCGCGCGGGCTTTCTCAGGCTGGCACGAGCGACGCGGCGAGTTTCATTTCGCGGCCTCCGAGCACGACGACGGCGAAAAGACGGTGCTCGGCCAGACCGGCAGATTCGACGGCGATGACATCGTGCGGCTGGCGCTCGAGCAGCCGGCCGCGGCCCGTTTCGTGGCCGGCAAGCTGCTGCGCGAGTTCGTCATGCCCAGGCCGCCACAGCCGTTGATCGAGGCAGTCGCCGCACGGCTGCGGGCGAGCGACTTCGACATCCGCCAGACGCTGCGCGACGTTCTGCGTTCGCAAGTCTTCTTCGCGCACGAGGTCTATCGGGCACGCATCAAGTCGCCGGTAGAATTCGCCGTGGGCGTCGTCCGATCATTGCACCTTCGCGTGCCCGGTCCGCGGCTGGCCGAGGCGGTGAGTCAGTTGGGCCAACGGTTGTTCGAGCCGCCCACGGTCAAGGGCTGGGAGGGGCATCGCCGCTGGCTGAACTCGGCCACAATGCTGGTGCGCCTGAACGCCGCGGCTGAGGCGCTCAACAGCACCGATGACGGGAAGGGTTTTGACACGGCCGGATTTCTGAGCCGATATCGCCTCGACTCGCCCGACGCCATCATCGCGTTCTGTGGGGATTTGCTGCTGGATGGCCGCGTGCCCGACGCTCTGAGCGCGCAGCTCCGCGGCCTGGCCGATACGGACCTGACGTCGCTGCTGCGCCGGACGCTCATGCTTTTGCTGACCAGTCCGGAGTATCAGCTCGCGTAGGAGTCAAACAATGTCTGCGATTCGCCTGACGCGGCGCGAGTTCCTCGGGTCAACCACGCTTCTGGCGGCCGGATACAGCCTGCCCGGCTTCCTGGCGCGCACCGCCGCCCTGGCCGCGCAGCGCGATCGATCGGGCGGTCCGATTCTGGTCGTTGTGCAGATGTCGGGCGGCAACGACGGATTGAACACGGTCGTCCCCTATCGCGACGATCTGTATTTCCGGGCGCGGCCGACGCTGGCCCAACCGGCTGAGCGCGTGCACCGGTTGACCGGCGAGCTGGGGCTGCATCCGGACATGGCTGCACTCAAGCGGCTGTTCGACGACGGCTGGCTGTCGGTAATCGGGAACGTCGGTTATCCGAATCCTGACCGTTCGCACTTCCGGGCCATGGACATCTGGCATACGGCCAGCACGTTGCCGGAAAGCCTGCGGACGGGGTGGCTGGGCCGCGCGGTCGATCGGCATTCTCGCGAAGGCGAAGCGCCGCTGGCCATTCATCTCGATGACGAGCCGCTGCCCTTGGCGCTGATCGCCGAACAGGGCGACGTGCCGTCGATTCGCGACATCGACGCCTTTCGACTGCGCTGGCCGGCGGCTCACTTCGGAGGGCGGAACGCTCGCCCCTCAGAAGAACCGGCTGAGTCGTTGCAGCGGGCCATTCTTGCTCCGCGCGTCGGGGCATCGGAAGACCTGTTGTTCGTGCAGCGCACGGCTGTGTCGAGCTGTGCCAACGCCCGTCGCCTCGAAGGTGTCGATCGCGGCGAGGGCGGGTCGCTGGCGTATCCGAGTCATCGCCTGGCAGCGAAGCTGCGCCAGATCGCCCAGCTCATTTCGGCCGACTTCGGTGCAAGCATCTACTACACATCCATCGGAGGTTTCGACACGCACGCCAAGCAGGCGCTGGCGCACGGACCTCTGCTGCGCGAGTTGGCCGAGTCGATCGCCGCGTTTCTCGATGATCTGAAGGCGCGCGGGCTGGCCGAGCGTGTGCTGCTGATGACGTTCAGCGAGTTCGGCCGCCGGCTGGCCGAAAACGGCAGCCAGGGCACCGACCACGGAGCGGCTGCGCCAATGTTTGTTGCCGGACCGGGGTGTGTGCCCGGCCTGCTCGGAGCGCCGCCCAATCTGGCCGACCTCGACGACGGCGACGTCGCCTTCCAGACCGACTTTCGCCGCGTGTACGCCGGGCTGCTGGCGGACTGGCTCCACATGGACCCCGCACCAATCCTCGGCCAGCGGTTTGAGCCCGTGCGGCTCGTCCGCTCTTGAACGGCGTCCTATACTGACGCGTGGCCGTGCCCGCTTACCGACTCTATCCCAACCTTCGCTGCCGCGGCGGCGAGTCGACCGTGGGCGACGACGCTGTGGCGGTGGAGGAACCGCTGGAAATCCGGATCGGAAAGCTGCCCGTGGCGGTCATCATGCGCACCCCCGGGCATGATGACGAGTTGGCGGCCGGCTTTCTGCTCACCGAAGGCGTCATTCAAAGCGCCGACGACCTGGTCGAGCTGACCCATTGCGACGAGGCGGGTCCGGCGGAATCGCGCGGCAACGTGATCGTCGTCACGCTGCGCGACGACAGTGGCGTCGATCTGAACCGGTTGCAACGGAACTTCTACGCCACGAGCAGTTGCGGCGTGTGCGGGAAGGCCAGCATCGCGCAACTGTTGCGGACGTTGGCTCCTTTTGAGAATGAGTCGCGCGTCTCTCGCGGCACGATCGCAGCATTACCCGACGCCTTGAGGGACCATCAGGCGGCGTTCGCGGCCACGGGAGGCGTGCACGCAGCGGGCCTCTTCGATGTGTCGGGCCGGCCGCTATGTGTTCGCGAGGACGTTGGCCGGCACAACGCGGTCGACAAGGTCGTGGGCTGGTCGGTACTGGAGGGCCGGGCGCCGTTGACCGGAGCCATTCTGCAAGTCTCGGGGCGCACCAGCTTTGAGATTGTGCAGAAGGCGTGGGCGGCCGGCATTTCGGTCGTCGCCTGCGTGTCGGCCCCGACGACACTGGCGGTCGATCTGGCGCGGCAGGCCAACATGGTCCTGGCCGCTTTCGTACGGGGAGAGAACATGGCCATCTTTGCTGGAGCCGAACGGTTGCTCCGATAACTGCAACGTCCGCTCAAGGTTACAAAGGGTTCGCTTCGTCGCAATGTTGCCTTTCGTCAACATCAGTGTCTAAGCTATTGAGCAGCATGAGGTTGCATGAATCACCGATCAAGCCGATCGCGTCTTGGTGTTGCGTCACATCAACGCTTGCATACATCCGCCATCGGCGGCTCAGGGCGGCCGCGTAAACCAAGCCTGCCGCAAACACATGGCGCCTGGGTGGTTGCGCACGCCGGGCTTGCGAAGCGGCGCAAGCTGCGCGGCGGCACGGTCATTGCACATATTCTCGCGGGCTCGGCGGGTGGGTCTCGATAATGGCCGGGCAAACTCAAACTCGGGCGAGTCCGGGTAGGAGCGGAAAGGAGTAGGCGATGAACGAAGAGACGTTTCAACGGAAACTGGCCGAGCTGGTAGCCGAGATTGGGACGCTACCCGCATCGGAGCGAGAGAAGCTCGAAGTCCTGGCGGAGCAGACCAAGCAACGCCACAAGCAGCTCAAGGAGACGGTGAGCAGCCTTCAAGAGAGCATCGACTTTCTGCGACTGTCGATAAAATACATGCTCTTTGACCTGGAGGCCACCCGTCGCGAGAACAGCTACCTCAGAAAGATGCTTGAGGAGGATAAGAGCTAACTTGTACTTCTGATCTGCTGTGATCGTTTTTGCTGTCAATGTTGGTCAATAATAGACAACACGACGCAATTGCTGCGCACAACGGCAACAAAAGTTGAATAAACCCCTTCCGTAGCTTGGGGGACGGCGTTATAATCCCGCGCAGTTCAGTGGGGTCAAGGTGGGTTCCCTTTCTCGCGGAGGATTTGTGATGCAAGGACAGTGCCGTCGCCGTTGGGCGTCGGTCGCTGCGGCGACCGTTGCCATGTGCATGGTGTGCTCGCTCGCGCAGGCACAGTGGATCACGTTCAACAACGAGACCGCTACGCGGCTTGCGCCTGAGCCTGGGTTCCCGTACGACCCAAGCACCGATAATCCGCTGACTGACACGCAGGAGAAGGACTACGGTGTGGGCGACTTCGACAATGACGGCGACACCGACCTGGTCGTCGTCCGCAAGCAGCCGCTCACGACGGTGGGCAAGCGAAAGAACTACCTGTTCATGAATGAGAACGGTGTTCTGACCAACCGCACCAACACGCTGGCGCCGGAGCTGCTGGACCTTACGAACGACCGCGACATTGAGGTGGTGGACGTCGATGGCGACGACTGGTTGGACTTGGTGACGGCAGTGACGTTCCCGCAGGCAGGTGATGCCCAGTCGGTCAAGCAGCCGCGCGTCTACATGAACCTGGGCGAGGACGCGGAGGGCAATTGGCTCGGCTTCGACTACAACTACGCCGATCAGCGCATTCCGGATTTTGCGATCAACCCGTTCTTCTGCTCGATCGTCTCCGGCGACATTGATAACGACGGCGACAAAGACCTGTTCTTCACGGACTACGCGTCGGATACCAGCGTTCCAGATCCGCCGGGCGGCCCGTTGAAAAACCGCGTCCTCTTCAACGACGGCAACGGCTTTTTCACCGATGTCACGCAGACGAACCTCATCAGTAGCGGCGCGAGTGCGATGCTCGGCAACGGCTTCGGGACCAACGGCGATATCGTTGATCTCGACAACGACAACGACCTGGACATCATGGCCAACGACAGTTGCAGCGCGACTCCGCGGACAGTCCGCTTCGCGCGGAATGATGGCACCGGCGTCTTCAACGCCACGTCGAACCTCACCGTGGGTTTCAACGTCTACCACACCGACAACGGTGACATCAACCAAGACGGCAAGATGGATTTCTACACCGTCGACGACGGCCTGGATCGCGTCTTCCTCGGCAATGGCGGGAACGACGGGACGGGCATGCCGACGTTCTCGAACGTAGCCGTTGGCGGTCAGGTGGCCGGGACAACGACCGGATTCGGCGGCAACACCTACTGCGTCGATCTGGATGGCGACGATCGGCTCGATCAGGTCACGTGCGATGAGGACGTTGATCTAGGCCAGGGCGGAAACCGTATGACTGTCTTCCACGGGATTCCCAACAGCCCGTGGCTCACGCGGGCAGGTGCCGACAACGCCGATCCGTTTGTTCTGGGTAGCACGGCCTGCACCGAGCCGATGTGCACGCGTGACACATTCGATGTCGGCATCCTGGACATCAACGGCGACAACAAGCTCGATCTCGTCGTCGGCACGGACACCGGCACCAAGGTTTTCATTCAGGTGGTCGCCGACAGCGAGCCGCCGACGATCGTGAGCACGGTTCCGGCCAACGGCACCGTCGATGGCCTGCAGGACGAGACGGCTGATGGGACGGCCCAAGGAATCACGCAGGTCGAGATCGCGTTCAGCGAGCCGGTCCGCGACGCTTCGACCAACGGCGCCGTGACGGCTGCGTCGTTCTCGACGACACTGACGACGAATCTGCCGGACCTGGTCGCCACCGCCGTGGAGTCCGTGGCGGCCAATGGCAACACGTACACGTTGACGCTCGTTCGGCCCATCACGCCGGGCGGCTGGACGACGATCACCGCACTGGTTGAAGACATGACCGGCAACCCGCTCGACGCGGATGGCTTGGATATGGCCTCCCTGCCGGGCGACGCCAACCTGAACGGGACGGTGAACACGCAGGACCTGCTGGGCCAGATCACGGGCCTGAACCAGTGCACGCTGGCCGGGACGTGTGGCAATGCGGCCGTGCTCGCGCAGTATGACATGAACCGCGACGGCAACACCAACACGCAAGACTTGCTGCGTCTGGTTCAACTGCTCAATGGCACGAACACGCAGAACCCGTGGAATGGCGTGTCACTGCCCGCGCAGCCGTAAGCGGGCGCTAGTCGTAAGGGATACCGAACGGCTCCGGTGCATTGAGCCGTTTGTCGCGACGCAACAGTCGACGGGATCGGTGGCCAAGCAGCGGCCGGTCTCACCGAATGTTGTTCGAAACGGGCCCGGTCGTCGCGGAGTTCGCGCCGCGACGACCGGGCTCTCTTATTACCGGTCTACCGTTTGGGGGCGCGACGCGCGACGTCGGGGCGCGGCTGCCGGGTCGACCGTCGGAGTGGGTGAAACGCCGGGGCTGCTCACCGGTTGGGGCAATGGAGCGGGAATCGAAGTTCACAGGGAACCAAGGAGACAGGTCATGGTGAGGTCGAGTGTTGGTGTTGGTGCAGTTCTGGGGGGACTGCTGCTCGTTTCGATGGGCGCCGGGGTGCCGCCGCAGCGAAACTTCGGTGACCCCGTGCCGGGGCTGACGCCGGCCGAGTTGGCGCGCTTCGAGTTCGGGAAGGTGCAATTCGACGCGGATCAATCCATCGGCGAGGGCCTCGGGCCGGTGTTCAACGACCTCGGCTGCGGCGCGTGCCATGCCGGCCCGGCGTCGGGCGGATTCAGCACACAGATCGTCGTGCGATTCGGTGTGGTCAACGACGGCATCTTTGACCCGCTCGCGGAACTGGGCGGATCGCTCTTCCAGGACTCGGCCATCGTCATCGACGAGCTCAACCCGGACCTGTGTGCCGAGACGATTCCCGAGGGTGCGATCGAGGCCGTCCGCAACACGCCCCCCGCTTTCGGCTACGGCATCGTCGAAGCCATCGATGACCTCGACATTCTGGCCAACGAAGATCCAATGGACGCCAACGCCGACGGCGTCAGCGGCCGGGCGCACATGGTCGTGCCGCTCGAGACCCCCGGCGGCGCCGAGCGCGTCGGCCGATTCGGGCTCAAGTCGCAGGTCCCCACGCTGCTGACGTTCTCGGGCGACGCGTTCCTCAACGAGAACGGCGTCACCAACCGGCTAGTTACGACGGAGAACGCGCCGAGCGGCGACCCAGCGATCCTGGCACTGTGCGACACGGTTCCCGAAGACCCCTACGAAGATTTCGAGGTAGCGCCGGGCGTCGAGAAAATCGACGCGTTCACCGACTTCCAGCAGCTCCTGGGCGTCCCGCCGCAGTGGCCACCTGCCGGCTATCTGCCGGGCGAGGCGATCTTCAGCCAGATCGGCTGCGCGACGTGTCACGTGCCCTCCTTTACGAGCTCCACGAAGGCGGCCTTCGCTGCCTTGGCGTACCAGACCATCTATCCGTACACCGACTGGCTGGTACACGACATCGGCACGGGCGACCAGATCGTCTTTGGTCCTGTGACCGGCAAGGAGTTCCGCACGGCGCCGCTCTGGGGCATGCGGCACCGGTCGCAGTACATGCACCACGGGTGCGTCTCGCTGAGCTCGGGCAACACCATCGCCGACCTGGCGCAGGTCATCGACGGACACAGTTGCGGCACGGTCCCCAACGGCTGCGAGCTCGATACCGAAGGGAGCGAGTGCGAGGCACTCCCGTCGTACAACGCGTGGGTCGCTCTGAGTGCCGCTGAGAAGTCCCAGCTTCTGGACTTCCTCGGTAGCCTCGGCCGGATGCTGTTTGACGAGTCCGCCACCGCTTGGCCCGGCTCGCTCGACATCGACAAGCTCGATTGGGCGTACATGCGGCAGTGCCTCGACGCGGGTGGTCCGGGCGTCGAACCGGAAGTTTCGTCCGGTAATCCGGTGCTTCACGACTGCCTGCTGGGATTTGACTCCGAGCTCGATGGCGACACAGATTTGAGCGATGTCGCCGACTTCCAGAACCACTTTGCGCCAGCTCCGTAGTTCAAGGACTGCATTTACCCGTTATTCGTTGTGCGCGGCGCGAGGCGGCCACCGTAGCAGTGGTGGCCGCCTCTTCCCGTGCGAGCGGGCGAGGCAGCGGGCGGGGACGCCTGCGCTCCGTGAACGATCCGCCTGTTCCCGTGCGAGTGGGCGGGGCATTGCGGACCGCCGAATAAATCGCTAGCATTGATCGAGTCGCGACGTTAGAATGCTCCCGCGTCGTCGTGGACGAGGTATGGGTTCCCTTTCAAACAGCGGAGGATTGGTCATGACTGATGGGCCGTGTCGTCGGCTGGCCTCGGTTGCTTGTGCAGCCGTGGCCGTGTGCGTGTTTGCGTCCGTTGCCTGGGGGCAATGGATCACTTTCAACAACGAAACGGCGACGCGGCTGGCGCCCGAGCCGGGATTCCCGTATAACCCGTCCTCTGACAACCCGCTGACCGACACGCAGGAGAAGGACTACGGCGTCGGCGATTTCGACGATGACGGCGATACCGACATGGTTGTCGTCCGCAAGCAGCCACTGACGACGACCGGAAAGCAGAAAGCATACCTGTTCATGAACGAGGGCGGGGTGCTCACCAACCGTACGAACACGCTCGCACCCGACATGTTGACACCCTGCAACAATCGCGATGTCGAAGTGGTCGATGTCGACGGCGATGACTGGCTCGATCTCGTAACCGCTCCCACGCGCCCGGTGGCCGGCGATTTGCATTCCGTGAAGCAGCCGCGCGTGTATATGAACCTGGGCGACGACGCCAATGGCAACTGGCTCGGCTTCGACTACAACCATGCCGATCAGCGCATCCCCAACTTTTCGATCGATCCATTCTTTTGTTCGATCGTATCGGGCGACCTGGACGGCGACGGTGATCCGGACCTGTTTTTCACCGACTACGCTGCGGATTCGAGCGTTGCGGACCCGCCCGGCGGGCCGCTGTTCAACCGGATCATGTTCAATGACGGAAACGGGTTCTTCACGGACGTCACCCAGTCCAACATGATCAACAGCGGCGCCGCGGCCATGCTCGGCAACGGGTTTGGGACCAACGGCGACATCACCGACCTCGACAACGACAACGATCTCGACATCATGGCCAACGACAGTTGCAGCGCGGACCCGCGCACGGTGCGATTCGCCCGAAACAATGGGTCCGGCGTGTTCAACGCGACGTCGAACCTGACCGTCGGGTTCGCCGTGTACCACACCGACAATGGTGATCTGAACCAGGACGGGAAGATGGACTTCTACACCGTCGACGACGGGTCGGACCGCGTGTTCCTCGGTTCGACCATCTCCGGCGGGATGCCCACATTCACAAACGTTTCGGTTGCGGGTCAGACCAACTCGACGACCAGCGGGTTCGGCGGCAACGTTTACCTGGTCGATCTGGACAACGATAATCGTCTCGACGCGGTCGTGGCGGACGAAGACGTGGACCTGCCGCAGGGCGGGAATCGAATGGCGCTGTTTCATGGCATTCCTTCGAGCCCCTGGCTCAGTGCCAGCGGTGCCGCGAATGCCGACCCGTTCATCCTGGGCGGTACGGCGTGCACCGAGCCGATGTGCACGCGCGACACGTTTGACGTGGCGATTCTCGACATCAACGGCGACGACAAGCTGGATTTAGTGGTCGGGACTGATACGGGTACGAAGGTGTTCATGCAGCCGCCGCCGGCCGATATGGTGGCTCCGACGATCGTGTCGACGACTCCGGTCAACGGCACCAAGGACGGGCTGCAGGACCGCAACAGCGTCGGGACGCTGCAGGGCATCAACCAGGTTGTGTTCACGTTCAGCGAGCCGGTGCGTGACGCGGCCACCAATGGCGCCGTGTCGGCCGCTTCGTTCTCGATCTCGCTGACGACGAACCTGCCCGGCTTGACGCCGCCGACCATTGCGTCGGTCGTGCCGTCGGGCAACACGTATACGCTGAACCTGAGCACGCCGATCAAACCGGGTGCTTGGAACACGTTTACCGCCAATGTCGAGGACCTGGCCGGCAACGCGCTCGGGCCGAACGCGCTCGATCTGGGCTTTTTGCCTGGCGACGCGACCGGTACGGGAAGCGTCAACACTCAGGACATCCTGGGCACGATCGCGGGCATCAACGCCTGCACGTCGGCGGGGACCTGCGGCACGCCGGCCGTCCTGGCACAGTACGACATGGACCGCAACGGCGTCATGAACACGCAGGACCTGCTGCGGTTGATCCAACTGCTCAACGGCGTGAACACGCAGAACGCGTGGAACGGCGTGACGCTGCCGCCGCAGCCGTAGAGCAACACGCGGCAGGGCGAGACATGGTGTTTGGTACGCGGCCGTCCAGTGAGGACGGCCGCGTTCTTGCGCGGACCAGACCCCGGCAGCGCCGTGCGCGTTCAGCCGCAGAATCGTCCCGGCCGCGTTGAACGCGGATCGAAAAGACCTACTCCGTGTCCGTTCAAAGTTCGGAGCGGCCAGGCGAGGACGCCCGGGGTACGGGCAGGCGGGACGCCTGCGCTACGTGATCCGCGTCCGTGAATGACCTGCCTAACTGATGCGACTGCGGCAGCGCGTTTCTTGACAGAGCCGCCCCGCGCCGATACGCTGCGTTGCAGGCTGAGACACCGAGGTCGCTTATGCTGATACGCATGGACTTGGCGCGGATCGTCATCAGCGAGAACGCCGAATCACAGATCATCGTCTTGCGGGAGCGCGACGGCGATCGGCAGTTTCCGATCGTGATTGGCATCAACGAGGCGTTGGCCATCGACAGACGACTGAAGGGAATGTCCAGCGCGCGGCCGTTGACGCACGACCTGATCGCCGCGGTAATTCACGACTTGGACGCCGAGCTGGAGCAGATTGTGATCAGCGAGCTTCGCCACCACACTTTTTTCGCCAAGCTGGTCATTCGGCGCAACGGCGACCTGATCGAGATCGATTCGCGTCCATCCGATGCTATTGCGTTGGGCGCGTCGGGCGATACGCCCATTTTCGTGGACGATTCCATCTTGCGTCAGGTGTGCTAGTCGAGTGTGCGGGGACGGCGCCGGCGTGGCGTTGCGCGTTGGTATTGACGACGACATGAGCATCGAGACGCCCACTCAAGAGACGCGAGAGGTCCGGCCGTTCGCCCCGTTTCTGGCCCGCATCGACCGGCTCGGCCTGGCGCCCAGTCCGCGGGCCGGCCGGCTGGTGACGACGCGTGCCCCGCTGCGCCTCGACGTCATGGGCGGATTCGCGGATGCGACCGGTGGGCTAACCGTGTCATGGCCACTGGGCGAGGCCCTGACGATTGCCGTGCGCAGCCGCGACGATCAGCAGGTCCACGTCTGCGACGTGCCGTGCGACGAGAGCAGCGGTGCGGCATCGTCGAACTGGCCGCTGTCGACCTTCTATGACGCCGCGGGTCGGCTGCTGCCCGACCTCTCAGCGGACCGGCTTCCAGGCAATCTTCTCTGGCACCGCGCGCTGGCTGCCACGATCTACGTCTTGCTGCGGGGTGCGCATCTTCCGCACATGGGCGGCGGGGCCTCTGTTTGCGTCGGCTGGCCGGAGGCTTCGGGTTGTGAGCTGGAGGCATCGGCGTCGCTACAAGCCGCCGCAGCGCTGGCGCTGGCCCGGTCGCTGGACGTGGCGATCGATCCGGACGTCGCTGCGGCGGTGTGCCTCGAGGCCCAGCGGCTCGCCCCGGGCCTGGTGATCGGGCCGGCCGCGCCGCTGACCGCCTTGTCGGGGCAGGCCGACACGCTGCTGCAAGTCCGCGCCGGTCCGGCGCCGAGCACCGCCGCCATGCGCCTTCCGGCGGGCGTCGCCGTGCTCGGGATCAGCTCCGGAACGCGGCATCCCGACGCGGTTCGCAAATGTGTCGACGCGCACGTGGCGGCGCTCATGGGCCTGCGAATTGTGCGGGCGCTGGCGGCCATCCTGCCGAAGTTCACTTCGGACACGTCTCAGTTGGGCCGCATCACGGTGACCGATTACGTCGAGCAGCTTCGCGACCGGCTGCCCACGCGAATGAAGGGCAAGGCGTTTCTCGAGCGGTTCGGCGAACTTGACGACGCGCGCCTGCCCATCGATCCGGACGCGTGGTACAAGATCCGCTCGCGCACGGAGCACCACATCTACGAAAACGCCCGCGCGCACCAGTTCGTCGAGCGGCTGTCGCGCGCCGCACGTACGGGCGAGCGCGCCGCCCTGCTGGAAGCCGGCGAACTGATGTATGCGTCGCATTGGAGCTTCGGCCAGCGGTGCGGGCTGGGCGGGATCGAGAGCGACAAGCTGGTCGGCCTGCTGCGAACGCGCGGCGCGAACGAGGGCATCTTGGGCGCACGAACCTCGGGCCTGGGGGCCGGGGGTACGGTCTGCGTCCTGTTAACCGACACCGCCCAGAGCCGGCAGGCCGTGCGCGAGGCGATTGCCGCGTTCCGGACGCAGACCGGTCGCAGCGCCACTGTCCTCGAAGGCTCGTCCGACGGCGCGCTGCGGTTGGGCGGCGCCGTCGACTGAGGCGGGCCGCTCTTCAGGCGGGCGTGAGCGTCGCGACCCAGTCGGCCACCGCGTCCAGGCCTTGAGTGCGCAAGGCGCTGACGCTCCAGACCGGCCGGTCATCGTCGACGGCTCCGCGCAGCTCGGCCAACGTCGCATCCGCCCCCGGCAGATCACACTTGTTCACCACGAACGCGCTGGCGATTTCCATAATGCCGGCTTTGGAAAACTGAATCGTGTCGCCCGCTTCGGGCATGAGCAGCAGCAGCGTGCGATCGGTCACGGCGCGGACGCCAACGTCTGACTGACCCGCGCCGACGGTCTCGAGCAGGATGACGTCGAAGCCGAAGCCGCGGAGCACGGCGAGCACTTCGGCACAGTCCGGCCCGAGGCCGTCGTGCACGTCGCCGCTGGACATGCTGCGCACGAAAAAGCCGTCGTCCGGCTCGCTGGACATCATCCGCAACCGGTCGCCCAAGAGGGCGCCGCCAGTCACCGGACTGGTCGGGTCCACCGCCAGCACGGCCACGCGCAGCCCACGCGCCCGGAGCACGCGGCTGAGCTTACCGATGAATGAGCTCTTCCCAACGCCGGGCGCGCCGGTGACACCCACCACGCGCGCCGAACGAGCCGGCGGCGACCAGCCGCACAGCTCCTCACGGCGCTGAACACAGGTAATGAGCCGGGCCAGCGCCTGTGGACGGCCGGCGGCGTAGCTGGCCTGCAACTCGGCGAGCGCGTCGCTTGGCCGTGCGGCCGCCAGCTCGCGGATGGCGGCGATGATCCGGTCCATCGACGAACCGGGGTTGAACACGGCGGCGACGCCCATCTGCTTGAGGGCTGCATAGTCCGATTCTGGAACAATGCCGCCCAGCACGACCGGCGTCCGCTCGATGCCGAAGCGCTGCGCCGCGGCGAATATCTCGGGCATGATGGTCATGTGCGCCGCCGACAGCAGGCTGACGCCGACGACGTCGACGTCCTCCTGCATCGCGGCGTACATGGTGGCTGTGGTCGTCTGCCACAGGCCGGTGTAGATGACGTCGAGCCCAGCGTCGCGGAAGCTGCGGGCCAGGACTTTGACTCCGCGATCGTGACCGTCCAGCCCGATCTTGGCCAAGAGAACGCGAACCTTTGGCGTGGGAGACATCCGCCGGATTATCCGCCCGCAGGCGGCGAGCGGCAAGAAGGCGGCGTATCGGTTGACCCAAGTCGGGTGTAACCACAAAGGTCGGCATAGGCCACGATGCATCGTGACATGTGTGGCATGGGCAAGCGGTCGTTTGCTTGCCCGTGCTGACCTTGCAACATTCTCTGAGCAGCACGGGCAAGCGATCGTCGCCAAAGGCCGCGACGATCGCTTGCCCATGCCACCCCGTGGCATCGGCTTGCCCATGCCACCCCGTGGCATCGGCTTGCCCATGCCACCCCGTGGCATCCGTGCATCCCGCAATATCTTGCGACACCCTCCAGTCCCTTGCACTTCGGCCGCTTGACAGTGGACGGCCGGGCGACGACGTTGGCCCGCCATGAAACTGCATCGCCGGCCGAATTGCATTTCGGTAAGTCGCGCGACTGGCTCCGCGAGCCGGCACGCGTGGCTGCTGTTGCTGGCTCCGTTGGCCGTAACCGGTTGTCACGAGTGGTTCGTGGCCGACGCTGATCGCGAGGTGTACAAGGCCATCGAGCGCCGCCAGCGCGAAGCCCTGGGCGAAACGCACGACGCCCGCATCGAGCGCGAACGCGGATCGCACCGCACGAACCAGATGTACGAGTTCGTGCCGCACCCGGTCGATCCGTCCGTGCCCGAGGCGTTCGTGCGAGCGACCACGTCGCAGCCGGCCGCGCAACCGGACGAGGGCTGGTCGGACCTGAGCGCGACGCAACCCGCAGCGGCTGCGGACACAGTGGCCGAGCCGCCGCCAGATGTCGTTTTCAATCTCTCCGACGCGCTGGCGTATGCCATGAAGAACGGCCGCGACTTCCAGACCGCCAAGGAAGACCTGTACCTGGCAGCCCTGGCCTTGACGTTGGAACGGTTCCTGTGGACGCCGCGCTTTGCCGCCGACATCCAATCGGAGTTTGTGAACTGGGGCCAGGAGAACAGCTTTGACCGGGCGATGAGCGCCGTAAGCCAGGTGGCGGTCGAGCAGCGTCTGCCGACCGGCGGCACCGTGACGGCCCGCATTCTCAACTCGCTCATGCGCGACCTCGGCCGGCACATCACCTCCGGCGAGAGCGGACAGGCCATCATTGAAGCGAACATTCCGCTGCTGCGCGGGGCGGGGCGCGTGGCCTACGAGTCGCGCTATCAGGCCGAGCGGGACCTGATCTACGCCGCCCGCAATTTCGAGACGTTTCGGCGCAGCTATCTGGTTGATATCGCCGGTGATTTCTTCAACTTGCTGTCGCTCGAGTCGCAGATCGAGAGCGCCATCGCCAGCGAGGAAGCGTTCAAGATCGATTTGGAGCGGTCGCAGTCGCTGGCCGACGCGGAGCGGATCCTGCAAATCGAGGCGGACCGCGCCCGCGTCCAGTATCTCGACGCGCAGAACCGGGTGGTCGCCGCCCGCGTGACGTATCGCAACTCGCTCGACGCATTCAAGATTCGCATGGGAATGCCGACGGAAACCAGGCTTGACGTCGAGGACGCCGAGCTGGCGCTGACGGATCCACAGGTACCCGAAGACGAGGCCATCCGTACGGGCCTGGCGTACCGTCTTGATTTGCTCAACGACCTGGACGCGATCGATGACGCCCGCCGCGGCGTGCTGGTGGCCAAGAACAACCTCCTGCCGGATTTCAATTTCAGCGGCAGCGTGAGCATGGACACGGATCCCAATCGGCACAATTCGCTCAGCTACAACACGGAACGGGCCGTGTGGCGGGGCATGTTGGATGTGGAGATCCCGCTGCAGCGCAAGGAGGAGCGGAATCAGTATCGATCGGCGCTCATTACCCTGCACCGCGCTGAGCGGCAACATGAGCAGGCTCAGGACCAGGTTCGGCTTCAGGTGCGCCAGGCGCTGCGGCGACTGGAGCAGGCGCGGTTCTCGATCCGGATCCAGGAGCGCAACATCTCGATCAACGATTTCCGGCGGCAACAGGCGCGCGAGAACTTCCAACTCGGCCGGCTGCCGTCCAACCGCGATGTCATCGAAGCCGAGAACGAGCTGCGCGACGCGCGAGACCGCCTGGCTCAGGGGATCTCGGACTACCGGCAGGCGATCCTCGAGTTCCTGCGCGACACCGGCACGCTGCGCGTCGATGACGACGGGCAGTGGGTCGAAGGGCCGGACCTGACCATCTCGAAGGCGCCGATCGAACGCCTCGAGCAGCGCGAATGACAGGCGACCGGGCGCGTCGCAGATGTGCAGGACTGACCGGGAATCGTGCAACTCACGTTGAGCGCCGCGGTCGGGCCGGGGACGCACTGACGCAACGATCGCGGTGCCGCTTTGATCATCAGCGTCCCAATCCGGCGCCTTGCGTCGTGGCCGGCTGACAGCGAACGCTGCGCGCGGCCCGTTATTCCAAACAAGAAGTGCGCATTCAGCCCCGAGCTTTCTTACTCGCGAGGCTGCGCCTCAGACCAACCAGTCGTGCAGCGTTGTTCGGTCGGCCCCGCAGGGGCCAAGGCATTTAGCCACGGGTGCGGACCCCGACAGGGGTCAAACCCGTGGATCAGGACCCCATGCGAAACCCAACCCCGAAGGGGTGATGGACGAAGGCCAGCGACGCATGGAGTTTCAACTCGCCACGAACTCGCCATCCTCCATCGCCCCTACCGGGGCTCCATCGATTCGGCGTCATCTTTGTTCCACGGGTTGGACTCCTCCGGGGTCTGCACCCGTGGCTACAAACCTTCGCCCCTTCGGGGCCGGCAGATGCGATTCAATTAACTTGACTCATTCGCAAAAAGTCTGCCGACCCAAGAAGTCTAGCGCAGGTGCTCGGGATTGAGCGGCTTCAGTTCATCCGTGACGAACAGACCATCCTTGCGGACGAGCTGGTCGTCGAACCAGATTTCGCCTCCGCCACTGGCGGCGTCCTGCATGACCACCATGTCCCAGTGCACGGCGCTGCGGTTGCCGTTGTCGGCCTCGTCTTCGTAGGCCGCGCCGGGCGTGAAATGGAAGCTGCCGGCGATCTTTTCGTCGAAGAGGATGTCGAGCATCGGCTTGGTCACGTACGGGTTGAAGCCGATGGCGAATTCGCCCACGTAGCGGGCGCCTTCGTCGGTGTCGAGCACCGTGCTCAGGTTGGCCGTGTTGCTGCTGGTGGCCTTGATGATCTTGCCGTCCTTGAACTCCAGCCGCACGTTGTCGTGCCGGACGCCCTGGTAGATGGTCGGGGCGTTGTAGCTGATCACGCCGTTGACGCTGGTCTTGACCGGGGCGGTGAAAACCTCGCCGTCCGGGATGTTCACCTTGCCGTCGCACGGGACGGCCTTGATGCCCTTGATCGAGAAGGTCAGCTCGGTGCCCGGCCCGACGATGCGGACGCGGTCGGTCTTCATCATCCGCTCCTTGAGCGGCTGCATGGCCCGCCCCATGCGAGCGTAGTCCATCGTGCACACGTCGAAGTAGAAGTTCTCGAACTGCTGCGTGCTCATGTTGGCCTGCTGGGCCATGGCGTGCGACGGATAGCGCAGCACGACCCAGCGCGTCTTGCGGACGCGGATTTCGCCGTGCACCGGCTTCCACCACAGCGACTGGTAGAGCTTCATCTTGTCGGGCGGTACGTCGGACAGCTCGGTGACGTTGCGGCTGCCGCGCAGCCCGATGTAGGCCTGCACCTGCTTCATGCGATGAGCTTCGCTGTCGGCAATGGCCTGAATCTGCGGCTCGCTGGCGCCGAGCAACAGCACCCGCAGCACGTCATTGCTTTTGAGCGTGACCAGCGGCTCGGCCCCGGCCTTGCGGGCCACGCGCACCAGCTCGCAGGTGATCTCGTGCGGCACATCGATCGCCTCGATCAGAATCTTCTCACCGGCTTTGACGGCTGTGGAGTAATTGACGAGCACTTCGGCCAGTTTGGTCATGCGTGGATCGAGCATCGTGGTTCCCTCGGTTTAGTTGCTACGGCCCGCTGTGATCGCCGAGGCACGAATAAGCATCCCGGCCACGGGAGTCAGTGTAGCATCCTCCCAATTTATAGCCAATGTCGCCGCGACGGGCACGCACGCCGGCGCGCTTGCTGTGTACGGCAGCGCCGCGTATCGTGCTGTGTAGGCGTTGGTTAGATCGATCACCGAGGGCGAACGATGGGCCTCGACACAGTTGAGTTGGTCATGGAAGTAGAGGACGCGTTTGGAATCGAGATTCCAGACGACGAGGCGACGAGGTGTGCGACGGTTGGCGACCTGTACGCGTGTGTGCTTCGGCGCGTGTCCGGCCGGCAGAGCAATGTGTGCCTGTCGGCCCATATCTTTTACCGGCTTCGGCGGGCGTTCGCTGAGCTGCGCCCGACGACTGCGCCGCGCATCCACCCGTCGACGCCACTGGAATCGCTAGCCGCTCCGCTCGAGCGCCGCCGCGCATGGAGGTACGTCGAGCGCCAAAGCGGCCTGCGCCTGCCCGGCCTGGAACGCTCGGTCGGCGTTAGCCGCGTACTGGCGCTCGCCGCGGTCACTGCATTCGGGGCGAGCCTGGTCGCACTTAGCTGGGCGTGGACCTCGGCTTGCGCCGGCCTGCTGTTGGCCGGCGTGACCGGCACAATCGGTTGGATGTTGACACAGCCGCTCGCGATTCACCTTCCGCACGGCTGCAACACCGTCGGAAACCTGGCTCAATTCGCGTTGTCAACCAACTGCACGGAACTGGCGCGCGCACACCGGCTTCCGAGCGCTGACGTCTGGCATGTTCTCAGCGGCATCATCTGCGAGCAACTCGGCGTCGAGAGAGCGCGCGTCACGCCGGACGCTCGATTTGTGGACGATTTCGGCGTGTCCTAACGCGGTTTGAATTCAGCGGTCGAGCGAGCGATGTGATGCGGCGATTTGCACGAGAGAGGTAGCCACGCCCAGCATCTACCCGCATGTACCCTACTTCGCCGGCTTTCGCTTCAAGTCAAACGTCTTGACCGATTGCTCGCTGCCCTTGTCAAACAGCGTCCACTCGGCTTTCAGCCGGTCGTCGTCGACGAACGTGAGCTTCAGCACGCGCATGTAGGCGTCCTTGTCGGTGCGGAGATTTGTGCCGTCGGTGAAGCGGAACGTGAGCGTCTTCGGGTCGCCGCCGCGTTCGGCCTTCATCCGCGGCTGATTGCCCAGCGAGCAGAAGTGCGTCAGCATCAGGTCGTCGTGATGCTGATAGAATACGGTGATCATTTCCCGGTCCGAGCCAGGGAAAAGCGTCTCGATGACGGCCGAGCGGCCGGCGGTGATTTTGTAGACGGCGACGACTTCGTCGGCCTCGTCCTTGGCGGCATCGGCCAGTACCCACTCGCCGGCCAGCCTCTTGATCTGCTCGAGCCGAGCCGCGCTGGCGTCGCGGTCGTTGCTATCGCGCCGTCGCTCGTCGCCGGCTGACGCCAGCGCCGCCAAGCACAAAGCTACAGCCATTGCGATGCGTGCCATGCCGTATCCCCGCTGCGTTCTCGATGGCCAAGCGGTCGGGCGCCCACCCGCGGACACCGCACGCCGGCCGGATGCATCGTAGCGTGGCCCAAGTGACCGGCAATGCTGAAGGTGAGGCGGAAATTCGCCGTGAGGTCGCGATTGGCGTGCCGCGCGGCGGTCAAATCGCTTGGCTGACGATCTCTTCACTCGGTGTCCCGGCAACCCATTGACCGCAGCCGCCAATTCCGGAAAACTGCTTGTTTTCCCCGGTGACGGGCACGGAATGGGGCATGATGACCGCCAGCGAGATACGACGACAGTTCATCGACTTCTTCCGGCAGCGCGGGCACACGTTCGTGCCCAGCTCGCCGGTCGTCCCGCATGACGACCCGACGCTGCTGTTTACCAACGCCGGGATGAACCAGTTCAAGGACGTTTTTCTGGAGACCGGCCGGCGCGACTATCGGCGGGCGGTCAACAGCCAGAAGTGCATCCGGGCCGGGGGTAAGCACAACGACCTCGACGACGTGGGGCACGATACCTACCACCACACGTTCTTCGAGATGCTGGGCAACTGGTCGTTCGGCGACTACTTCAAGAAAGAGGCCATCCGCTGGGCGTGGGAGCTATTGACCGAAGTCTGGAAGCTGCCCAAGGACCGGCTGCACGCGACCGTGTTCGAAGGTGACGCGAACGAAGGCTTGGCGCCTGACGATGAGGCTGCCCAGCTCTGGCGCAGCGTGACCGACATCGCCCCGACGCACATTCACAAGGGCAACAAGAAGGACAATTTTTGGGAGATGGGCGATACCGGTCCGTGCGGGCCGTGCAGCGAAATCCACATCGACCTGACGCCCGACAAGTCCGGCCGCGAGCTGGTCAACCAGGGCGACCCGCGCGTGATGGAGATCTGGAACCTGGTCTTCATCCAGTTCAACCGCGGCCCGGACGGCAAGCTGACGTCGCTGCCCGCCAAGCACGTGGATACCGGCATGGGGCTGGAGCGCGTCGCGGCCGTCATTCAAGGTAAGAAGAGCAATTACGATACGGATCTGTTTACGCCGATTTTTGCGGCCATTCAGCGCGTGACGGGGGCGGAGACGTATGGCGGGAGGCTGGAAGGGGATCAAGGCATCGAGGGATCAAGGGATCAAGTGATGCGTGATGTGGCCTATCGCGTCATCGCTGACCACATCCGCACGCTGACATTCGCGCTCACCGATGGGGCGGTCCCATCGAACGAGGGTCGGGGCTATGTACTGAGGCGTATCCTTCGCCGCGCGTCGATGTACAGCATGCAGCACCTGAATGTCCTTGAACCGTTCCTTCACAAGCTGGTTGCACCCATCGCGGAGCACATGGTGGAGGCATTTCCTGAGCTGCATTCCGCGCATGGCCGCAACAATGTAGACCTTGTCAGCAAGCTAATCCGCGAGGAAGAGGAGGCGTTCGACCGAACCAAGACGCGAGGCATCGATAGATTCATGTGCGGACTTGCTGACGAGTTCGTCGCGACGATTTGTCGTGAACGAGGATGGCGGCGTGGCGTTTCGGGCTATGGCATTCCTACGAGAATAGGCGATTACTTTCCGGAACACGCGGACGCGGTGGGCCCGGGCGACTGGGACTTCAACTTCATCGACGCGGACAAATGTACACATGGGATCCACTTGGATGACCTCAACGCCACAGAGTTTGCACGTCACACACAGATGCCTTTATCAATCTCTGGGTCGCTTGCGTTTCAGCTACACGATACTCACGGCTTTCCGATCGATCTCACGGTACTGATGGCCGGAGAGCGAGGGCTGGCAGTCGACCTAGCCGGGTACGAAAGGCTAATGGATGACGCCCGCAGCCGGGCTCGCCTTGGCCAGAAAGACTATTCTCGGATTCTGGACTTGCCGCCGGCGTTGGCAACCACCTTCGGCGACACCGACGACTCGTTGAAGTACGAAAACCGCGAACTCGTGGAGATGCCTCGGAATGCGTTTCGAGATACCTCTGGTATTGGTGCTGCCCTGACAGGCCAAGATACTCAGGCGTTCGCGGAGGGATCGCACATTGGCCTGGCATATGCCAGAACCTGCTTTTATGCAGAACAGGGAGGACAAGTCGGCGACACGGGTGTAATTCGGTCCGCGACAGGATCGTTTGAGGTTGAAGCGACAAGACGGGCACACAATCTGGTTATCCATTTTGGCCACGTTGTGTCGGGGACGATCACCCTCAATCAAGAGCACCACTTGGTCGTCGATTACGAGCGTCGGAGACGAACGGTTCGGAACCACACCGCCACGCACGTAATGAACTGGGCGTTGCGCGAAGTGTTCGGCGAGCATGTGCAGCAGAAAGGGTCATTGGTCGATCCGGAGAAGACGCGCTTCGACTTCACGCACAATGAGCACCCGACGCCTGATCAGCTTCGGCGAGTCGAAGAGCTGGTCAACGAGCGGCTCTACGGTGATCTGCCGGTGTTTGCGCTGGAGGCCAAGCAGGAAGATGCGCTCAAGATCAACGGCCTGCGGGCAGTGTTTGGAGAGAGGTACCCACCAACGGTGCGGGTGGTCTCGATTGGCGTGCCGATCGAGGACCTGCTCAAGAATCCGAGCAACGCTGACTGGCACAAGTACTCGGTCGAGTTCTGTGGCGGGACGCACGCCAGGCACACCGGCGAGTGCGGATTCTTCAAGATTATTGAGTCGTCGGCCGTGGCCAAGGGCGTGCGGCGGATCACGGCCGTCACGGGCGACGGCGCGATGAAGTACGTGCAGACGCTCGAACAGCAGATGCACGCCGCGGCCGAACTGCTCAAGACTTCTCACGATCAGGTGGCCGAGCGGATCGGCAAGCTGCTCGATGAGATCAAGGCGCTCAAGAAGCAGAAGGAGACGGCCGCGGTTGGCGACGTGAAGCAGCTTCGCGACCAGCTCGCCCGTAATGCCGAGAAGATCGACGGTGCGGCTGTGATTCTGGCCGAGGTGCCGGACGCGCCGGTGCCGCAGCTTCGCGAGATGATGGACTTCTTCCGCGAGAAGCTCACCAGTGGTGTGTTCGTGCTGGGCGCCCGCGGCGAGGGCAAGTGCATGATCATCGCGTCGGTGACGGATGATCTGGTCAAGAAGGGTCTCAGCGCGGGCGACGTCATCAAGACGATCGCGCCGACGGTGGGCGGATCGGGCGGCGGCAAGCCGACGCTGGCCCAGGCCGGTGGCAAGGACCCGGCCAAGATCGCCGCTGCGCTGGATCAGGCCCGCGCGTGGGTGACGGCGAAGCTCGTGGCACGGGCTTCCAGCCCGTGATTCGTCCCAAGGGCTTCCAGCCCTTGGCCACGTTTTTATGGCCAAGCCCGCGTATTCGACACGCGAATACGACACGCCGCCTTGGCACGGGCTGGAAGCCCGTGCGACGATCATCGGCTGGAAGCCGATGCCACGAAGCCGATGCCACGAAGCCGATGCCACGAAGCCGATGCCACGAAGCCGATGCCACGAAGCCGATGCCACGAAGGCGATGCCACGAAGGCGATGCCACGAAGCGAATACCACGGAGTTTAGGCCACGATGCCGATGTTCCGATGTCGATAGCCCGACGCCATACCCGCTACAAAACCAGATGAGCATCCCCACCATCGATCCCAGCCTGGTCATCCCCGAGAACCTTGCCGGTCAATGGTGGGTGGCGCACACGCGCGCCCGGCACGAGAAGGCCCTGGCCGACGACCTGGGCCGCATGGGCATCTTCGCATACCTGCCGCTGTGCGAGCGGGTGACGCGCAGCCCGCGGACGCGGCGGCTGTCAAAGGCCATGGTGCCGGTTTTCACCAGCTACGTGTTCTTCAACGGCAGCGAAGAAGACCGCTACAAGGCCATGACCACCAACCATGTGGCCACCACGCTGGCGGTCCCGAATCAGCGCGAGCTGGTGGCCGAGCTGCGACACATCCACCGCGTCGTCGCCGTCGGCGCGGGCTTCGAGCAGGCCCAGACCGTCAAGGTCGGCGACTGGGTGCGCGTGACGGTCGGCCCGCTGGAAGGCGTTGAGGGCGTGGTCACGCATTGGAAGGCCAAACTGCGCATGGAGCTGAACGTACACATTCTGGGCCAGTCGGTCAGCGTCGAAGTCGACGCAGCCTTGGTCGAAAAGTCTGCCCCGCCCACGTACTACCCAGCGCTGGCCCAGTCGCCGCCGAGCCTGGTTGTCCGTTCGCTTTGAGCCCGACCGCGCCCGAACTCAAGCACCACGGTGCCCGCACGCTGGGCCATGTCATCAGGCAGCCTCCGCGAGGTTGACTACCACGCCGTCATTTTGCTTAGTAAAATGACGGCGTGGTAGTCAAGCCCTATCGTCGCATTCTCACCCCGCCGGCTGGCAGTTTCTTTCTGTTCGGGCCGCGGGGCATTGGCAAGAGCACCTGGGCGCGCAAGCACTTTCGCACGGCGCACGCCATCGACTTGCTGGACGAAGGTACTTTCCAGAGTTACCTGGCCGATCCGTCGCTCTTCGAGTCGGAGATCCGCCACTTGCGGCCAGGGGCTTGGGTGATCGTCGACGAGGTGCAGCGCCTGCCCGGGCTTCTCAACGACGTGCACCGGCTGATGGAGACGCGCCGCCTCCGGTTCGTACTGCTGGGCTCCAGTGCGCGGAAGCTCAAGACCTCGGGGACGAATCTGCTGGCCGGCCGCGCAGTACGGCGCGTCATGTTCCCACTGGTGCCGGCCGAGCTGGGGCGGGATTTCAACCTCGATCGCGTCCTCACGTTCGGCAGCTTGCCGGTGATTTGGCGGGCGCCCGATCCTGCGGATGCCCTGCGTGCGTACGTCCAACTCTATCTCAAGGAGGAAGTCCGGGCCGAGGCCCTGGTGCGCAACCTTCCCGGCTTCGCCCGGTTCCTGCCCATCGCCGCCCTCTTTCACGGCCAGGTCATCAACGTGTCGAACATCGCCCGCGATGCTGGCACGGCGCGCACCACAGTGGCTGACTACCTGGACATCCTCGACGACACGCTCCTGACGTTCCGGTTGCCGGCCTTCGAGGCACGTCTGCGCGTCCGCGAGCGGCGGCATCCCAAGCTGTACTGGGTCGATCCGGGGTTGGTCCGTGCCATCAAGGCGCAACTGGGTCCGCTGGCGGCCGAGGAGCGAGGTCCGCTGCTGGAGGGATGGGTACTGAATCTGCTCCGCGCCCACGCTGAAACCATGCCCGTGTTTGACGAGGTTTCGTATTGGGCGCCGCTGCAGTCCAATCAGCTTGAGGTGGACCTGCTGCTCCGGCGTGGGAAGAAACTCCTGGCGATCGAAGTGAAGTCTGCGGCTCGCTTCGCCGGCACCTGGCTCTCCGGCCTGCGCGCGATCGGCGATCTGAACGGAATGACGCGCCGAATCCTGGTCTACACCGGCCGGCGCTCGTTGACCACCGCCGACGGCATCCAAGTCTGGCCGGTCGCCACGTTCGCCCGAGCCATCGCACAGGGTCGGCTGTGGTCTTGACGTCAGTCGCGCACCGACCACGGTGCCGGAAAGGGCTGGAGGGCGTGGACACACGATGGAAGCCAAGCCGCGCCGAGCACTGAATGTGCACGCCGCGCTCCCACATCAACTTGCCGCCCGCGAACTCTTGTCTGCCGACCGCCCACGTCTCTTTTTCGGCGGCGCGGCCAGCGTCGGCTCCGCTGCGATCACCCAGCGGAACCCGGTTTTCGGCCGTCCGCCGGGCGGCTGGTCGCCGTAAACTTGCGCAAAGTGACGACCCAGATGTGGCCGGTTCCCATCGACGTCGGCGAAGCCGTACTCGTCCGACAGCGTCCAGGATCCGTACAATCCGCCCGATTTTTCCATGACGTTCGGGTCGGCCGCCAACGCCGCGATGGCGCGGCCCACAAAAAATGGGGATTCGGAGGCGAGGAAGTTTGGGTCCTGCTTGCCACCCTCGCGCCAGTTGGCCTCGCTCACCCCGAAGCCTTCCAGCATCGTTTCGGTGCGCATATAGCCCGGCGTTACAGCGACGGCGGCAACATTGTGCTTGTGCAGCTCCTCTGCCATCGCGTAGGCCATCCGGCTCACGGTCACCTTGATCAGGTCGTAGAAGAGCTGCTGCCGGTAGTCGAGCGTGTCGCCGTCACCGACTTCTACGATCAGACCCGGCGACGCGCGCTTGCGTTCGATCATCAGCGGCACCGCGTGGCGGCAGGTGATGACATGAGAGTACACGCCGTTGCGGAACATCGCGAACGCTCTCTCCAGCGACAGTTGCCAGAACGGCTTGAACTCGTGCGTGTCGCCTTCGGAGATGTCGTTGACGAGCCCATCGAGCCGCCCCTGCTCACGCCGGATGCGGTCGACCAGCCCCTTGACCTCTCCCTCGATGAGGTGATCGGTCCGGACTGCGATCCCGATACCGCCGCGAGCGGTCACCATCTCGGCCGTCTCATCAATGCTCTCCGGCCGGCCGGCAAAGTAGCCGGTCATGTTGGGACTGCCGCGAACGCTGCGCCCCGTGCAGTAGACGGTGGCGCCCGCCTCCCCGAGCATGCAGGCAATGCCGCGACCCGCGCCGCGCGTCGCGCCGGCCACCAGGCAAACCTTCGCCTTGAGTCGGTTGCTCGCTGCCATCGTCCGAGCACTCAACGGCGAGACGTCGCGCACGCGCGCGAGGACCGTTAGTCGTCCGCACCCGTGAACGCCCGCTGGAAGTCAGCGACATCGGGCAGGTCCACGTCGATGTCGAGGTCGGAGTCAAACACTCCGCATAACACGCTCAGTGGCCCGCTCTCCGCGGGGCCGGTCAGGCAGCCTCCCAGCCCTTCCAAGTCGAGCAAGTCCACGTCGCCGTCGAAGTCGGGGTCGTTGGACGGCGTGCTGCTCGGGTCGGCCGGGTCGGAGCCGGCGTTGAGCTCGTCGCGGTCGAAGTAGCCGTCGGAATCGCGGTCGATGCCGATCCGCACCTGCGTATCTCGCGGCACGGCCGTGAACGTCACCTCGGCGCCGCTGCCGGCCGATTGGATCAGCTCCGTCGCCGATAACGCCTCAGCCAGACGGTCCGATTGAAACAGGCTGCCGCCGGTGTACGCATAGCCGCGTGCCTGGCCGGCCTGCAAGCCCTTGGCCACCAGGCTGATGCGCGGCCCGGGCGTGAAGTCGGGCGGCGTGTCGGCGATGGTCATCAGCGTGTTGAGCTGCGCGCCGAGCGCTGGATCGGCGTTTGCCGTGTTGAAAGTCACTTGCCGGCCGACGGCGGGGTGCGTGTCTTTGCTGAGCGTCCCGGCCGCAGTGAACGGGATGCCGCTGTTGAACAGGTCCGATCCCGAAAACGACATCATGAATGCCACCATCCCCGACACCAGGAACTGCGGCGGCGCATCGATGCCCACATGGAATATGAATGGCGGGTTCCCCATGAAGCGGGCCAGCGAGTCGACGCTGCCGTCGTGCAGGAAGCCGAAGCCGGCCAGGCTGCGGAGCTGCGTCATCTCGAAGCCGACCTTCTCGTGCAGGTTGCGAAGCTGCGGAACCTTGATGCTCATGCTGGGCGCCTCGGCCAGCGGGCTGAAGACCACGCCGTGGTGCAGCTCGCCGTTGTCGCCCGTCGGAAAGGGCGTGAACTCGAACGAGAAGATCGGCGTGACCGTGACGACCATGTTCGTCGCAATACCTGTCGGCAGTGTGTGACAAACCGAGCAGCTCACGCCCAGACCCTGCATCAGGTGATGGTTCCTGAACGACGCGAATGCGGCACCCGCATTTCCGTTGATCATCGGCGTACCCGCCGCGGCCCCAACGCCGGTGAAGTACTGCCCCGGCAGCGGCAGACTGGTCGGCAGCGTGTTGTTCAGGTTGCGGAACGGGTTGGGCGGAAGCGTGATGGAGGCTAAAAAGTCCTCGAATTCCTGCATCTCCTCGTCGGTCAGCAGCTCGTCGTCGCCCTGCAAGTTCATGAACGTCAGGTTGAACTCCTCGATGCCGTCGCGGTCGCCGCGCCAGTGGTGCGGCTCCTTGCCGATGATGTCCTGCAGCGTCTGCGTGACCATGGGGCCTTTCATGGGATGCCAATCGGGGCACGGGCCCGGCCCGAGCAGCTCGGGCGGGTCGCCGGTGGTGCCCATGTTGCAGTTCTGATCGAACGGGATCATCTCGCCGGCCGGGTTGCCCAGGTCCCAGGCCAGTCGATCCATGCGGGCGTCCGGATGGCACGACGCGCACGACACGTGCCCGAGTCCCGAAGTTTCATGTGTATCGAACAGATGCCGACGGCCCTGCTTCACCGCCACCGGCGTGGGATCGAAGAACTCGACCCGCTCCAACTCGCTGCGCGTCGCCACGTCGATGACCGATATCGACGCCTCGAACTTGTTCAGCACGTAGAGCCGCGAGCGCGGCTCGTCGAACGCGACACCCGTCGGGCCCTGACCGACCTCGATGGTCGCCCCCGGCTGGCTGCGTTGGCCGGCCGCGTCGACCACCAGCACGTTGTTGCTGCCCATGCCGGTGATGTAGCCAGAGGTGCCGGCCGCGTTCCAGGTGATGCCGCGCGGATCGCCGATCGACAAGTCGCGTTGCGCCTGTGGGATGCTCGGCGTCGCGTACGTCAGATGCGAGTTGAGATCGACGATCTGGGGCGCGGCCGCGTTGTCGGGATCAACCAGCGCGATCTTCGTCCGCAGGAAGCGGCCGTTCAGGTTGGACTCGAAGCGCACTTCGTTGGTCGCTTCCGTGCCGATGACGGTGATCTGCCCATTGCTCGGGTTGACGGCCAGCCCCATGCACAAGTTCATCAGGCCGGTGTGATACGAAACGTCGAGCGTTTGTGCATCAATCTCGGCCACATCGTGGTCCCACAGGTCCCAACCCTCGGGCCGGCCCGATGCAGCCGCTGAAACCCCGCTCACGAACTCGGTCCAGTCGTGTGCGTTGTCGTCGAGCCACAGCCCGTCGGCATTCCTGCGAACGATCAGTCCGACGGGCGGCGGTGGCGGGTTCTCCGGATTCTGCGGCGGATCGAAAGCTGCGCCGGCATTGGGCGGCGGGTTCTGTCCGCCGTACGGGCCGGCCGGATCGCTGACCACGTTGGGCGGAAAAAAGCCCGCCGTCGTGGCCCCGCCGCCGAGAATCGTCGTTCGGGTGCCGGACTCGAACACCGCCACGTACACGCTCGTGCCGTCCGGGCTGACGGCCATCGCCCGCGGATCCTCGCCCACGATCGGAACGCTGATCGCCGCCGCAGCCAGGTTCAGCGGATCGAAGACCTGTACGCGGTTCGCTTGCGAACAGGTCACAAAGGCCCGCTCCGGCAACCCGGCGAAGACCACGTCGCATGGTTCGTCAGCCGTCTGCAGCGTCGCCACGACGTTCATCGTCGTCAGATTGACGACGCTCACCGAGTCGGAGACGTGGTTGACCACCCAAGCCTCCGAATTCGTTCGGGCGCGAACCGAGACAGGATCCAGGCCGACGGGCACCGCGCCGATCGGAACTGCTGTGCCCGCTGTAACGTCGAACAGCTCCAGCCGGTTGTCCGCCGTGTTGACGGCCAGGAGCGTGTTGTGATCGGGGGTGAGGCCCAGGGGACAGACGTGCGGAGTCTCCCAGTTGACGAAGTCGTTCCCGGCAACAGCGTGGGCCGCAAGAAGGCCCACACAGACGGCCGCTCGGCGTGCGCTGGTCATGGCTGCCCCCTATACAAGATGTTTCGATGGGTCCCTCTCCTTGCGTAGCTTAACGTTGGCGACGCCACGATCAACGGCTCAAGCGGACTGAAGCGAGAGGGGCATGCGGCATGGTCGGGTCTCCGGGCTTGCACGCTCAGCACCGATTGCCGTGCAGCCGGTCAGTGCCGTCGTTCGAGCACGAATGACAAGTCGTCGGCGTATCCGTCGTTGTCGCCCTCGGCCGCCTCGGCAGTCAGTTTGATGCTGATGCGCCGCGTGCCGGGTGGCAGGTCGCCGGTGGTCGAGCATTCCACGAGGCCGGTCAGGCTGTCATTTTCGCGTCCGATCTGGCGGCGGCGGTCCTCGAGTGTGGCTGGTCCGGCTCGCGCTGCTGCGAGCTCGGCACCACGTGCGTCGAGAAACCTGGCGACGAGCCACGCCAGATCGCGTTGTTCGTCGAAGCCCCCAAAGTAGCCCGTGAGCGTGTACCGCAACGAGCCTGCATCGATGTCGCCGGCCAAATCGGCGACATCGATCATCTGCGTCATCTCGCTGAGCTGTGTGGTCCCACCGCAAAAGAAGTTACGGCCGCGCTCCTTTGGGCCGGGGCAAGTCTCGGTGGGCAGGTCTCGGGCTGCGCCGTAAGGCACCACTGTCATGCCGCCCCAGTCGCGCCAGCCGGCCGCGCCGACATTGGACTTTAGGCTCGCGTGGCCAGTCGAGGACTCGGCGTCGCCGTTGAAGATCAGATTGCGCCCCAGCGGCGTGCGAATCGGCGAGCCGACCGGCCGTCCGTCAAGCCCCCAGGCCTTCTTGGCCGCGATTCCAAGGTGGGCGAGCGCCGTGACGGCGATGTCGGTGTGATTGACGGTCTGGTGCAGCCGGCCGCGCGCCGCGGATGGGCCGCTGGCAACGAACAGGACCTTTCGGTGGGCCGGCTCGTCGAGGCCGTGGTTCTTGTCCAAGCTGCCGCCGTGGTCGGTCGTCAGTAGGATCAGCCAATCCTCGTCGGCAAGCCTCGGCCGTGATCGGATCGCGGCAACGACCTGTCCGATCTTGGTATCGGTGTCGGCGATCTCGGCCAAGTACTCGGGTACGAATGGGCTGAAACCGTGCGCGTGCCCGGTCTCATCAACATCGCCGAAATACACGAAGGTTGCGTCCGGACCGTGCTCGGCGAGCGTGCGCCGCGCCAGGTCAGCGACTTTCTGGTCGCCCTCGTCCTTGACCATATCGTGGAACGCGCGGAAATCTGGCTGGAACCTGCCCAGAATGTGCTCGTCGATCTGTTTCCAGGTCACAAAGTGGGCCGTGACCAACTCCGGCCGCGCCTGCTTGAGACGCACGAAGAAATGCGGATAGGCGTCGTAGCTCGGATTCTGGAACTGGTTGTTCCGCACGCCGTGTTTGTCCATCCACACTCCGCACAGGATGCTCGACCAGCCCGGCCCGCTGACGGTGATCTCGCCGGCCGAGCACTCATCCGTCCAGCAGCCGTCGGCCATCAGCGCCTTAATGTTCGGCGCATCGGCCGCCAGCAATGCGTCGGTCCGCAGTCCGTCGATGCCAATGATGAGCACCTTCGGCCGAGCCGCCCACACGGGAACGGCGAATGCCGCCATCGCGAGCCCGATGGCGGCCCAAGCTGACTCGGATGAAGCGAGGCGCTGAGGTAATGCGAAGCTGGGCGTGGACACCGGATGTCGCGTCGATTCGGTCCGCATTCGTGCCCCGCGCAACCAAATCACCGTGCGCGAAGTCGCGCTGCGTGTGCCATGCCGAAGCCCGCCGTGGCGGGTGAACTCGGTGCGGGCACGACGCAACATCGACCCGCTTCATGGCCGCGCGCTCGCTTGGCCATGCTACACTGGCCGATGGCCGCGCGTCGCGCTCGGTCATTTAGCTCGCCGCTCGCGCGCGGCGCCGGACGCCGTTGCGGCGCGCCGCCGCTTTGCGAAGTTGCGACCAATCGTCGGCCTGCAGCGCCTGCGCGAGCAAGCGCTCCAGACGCGGCAGCGAACTGACCGACTCGATGGCGGCACGCGTCCGCGCGTCCGGCGGTCCGAGGCGGCGAGCGCCCAGGCGAAAAACCATTCGGCGCGCCTGCGCGAGTTCCCCTTTCTTGAGACCGATCGACTCGCCTTCTTCGAGGATCGCCTGATACGTCACGGATTCCTTCATGCCCCGCACTCCCTTCAGCAACTGGTCGATCATCGCCCGCTCGTACGTCAGGCCCATGAGCAAATACGTCGCCGTCCATAGTCTACCCGCATCGTCGGGCGGTGCCTCGCGCTGGATGCGGCGTTCCATGCGCCGTAAGACACCGGGCAGGTCGCCCGGCTCGATATCGGTCAGCGGGGCGAGCGGCAGCGTGGCCAGACTGCCTTCGAGCACTTCATCGGCCGAATTCTGCCAGACGCGGATCACCCGGTAGCGGAAGTCCAACCGCTCGGGACCGTCGTCGAAGCTGTATCCCGCCGTTCCCGTAATGGCCGGACCATCGGCTTGGGGCCGAAGCAGGACCAGCACGCTCCGCACGGGCAACCCCTGGCCGGTGTGCAGAAGCGAGTTCCATCGCAGTATGCGACGTCCTTGTCGCTTGCGATAGGTGGCCTCGAACTCGAAATGCGCCAGGTAAGGCGACTTTGTCTGGACGCGCAGCACCTTGTCCACCTCGCCCGCCACCGTGGTCAGCTCGGTCTCGATCAGCCGCGTCCGCGTTCCCGACAGCTCGTCATAGTGCAGCCAAGCCAGCGGGTCAGCCTCAAATAGTTGCTTCGTGGCCGCGGCAAACGGTTTGGACATATGCGTTTCCGATATGCAGGTACGTCAAATGCTCTCGACCGTCTACGGGGTGTCGCCTCAAGATTCGCCTCCCAGCCGCGTGAAAACCTCGCGGATCCCGTCGACCACAAACTGCACCGCCACGGCCGCCAGGATCAGACCCATGATGCGGTTCAGGATGTTCAGGCCCGTCTGTTTCAGCGCCCGCTCGACGACCGTCGCAGCCCGCAGCAGAACGAACGTCAGCAGGCCGGTAAGGACGATGCAGCCGAAGACGACGGCGACGCGAGCGGTCGAGCCGGCCGCCTGCGTCATCAGGACCGTCACCGTGGCGATCGAACCGGGGCCGGCCAGCATCGGGATGCCCAGTGGAATGACGGCCACATCATCCTTAGCCGCCCCCTCGACTTCCTCTTCGGGACTGGTGCGGACGCGTGAGCGCTGCGCCCGCAGCATGTCGATGGCCATCAGGAACAAGAGCACACCCCCGGCGATCTTGAACGCGCCGAGCGTGATGCCGAAAAGCCTGAAGATGAAGCCGCCCGCGGCCGCGAACGCCACCAGCGTGAGCGTCATCACCAGCGACGCCTTGCGAGCCGTCGCCCGCTTCTTTTCGGGCGAATCCCCCTGCGTGATGGTCAGAAAGAGCGGGACGACCGCGAACGGATCGACCACCACCACGATGGCCGACAACGTCACCAGCGCAAACGAGAGCAGGTCGCTCATGGCTTGACGATATGCGGCGTGCCGCGGTCACCGCAAGCCGAACACCGGCGCCGGATTCGGCCGGCAGCCGGCGGCGAACCGGCCCGAGTGCCGCTGGAAAACTCGCGGGCGTAGATTGCCGATACTACCCGATGTCACAAACAGGGAGCCCGACTATGCCCACGGTCGATAGCGTCGGAATCGCGGACGAAGTCGAAGAAATCTGCCAGTTGTCGTCGCAGGCCCTGCGGGACCGGACGGCCGATGGTTTTGAGACGCTCGAGCATCACCTGGCCCGCTTCGAAGCCCACGTCCGCGAGGCGTTCCAAGCCGTCTACGCCTCGGAGGCGCGGTTGGCCATCGCGCATCTGGAGAACAACGCCCCGCTGACCGACGCCGACCGTGACGTGATCCGCGCGTTCCTGGTGGCCGATGCCGATGCCTACGTGCAGCACGAGAACGACTTCGAAAACTGGTGCAGCGAGCTCGAGCGGCTGACCGGCCGCATCGCCGAGTTCGGGCAAGCCGAGACGGGTGAAGCCCTCGCGGCGTTGCGCGGCATCGTGCTCGACGCCGTCCGACTGGTGCCCGACATCCGGAACTACCTCGACCAGCGGCGCCGCATCGAGAAATTCGAGCGGGCGCTGATGACGCTCGACAACACGTCGCGAAGACTATTGGCTCAACTCATGAGCGAACAGGTGCAGAGTCCCGCTCGCTGAGCGACACACGTCCTTCGTCCGGAACGCGGCCTCGCCACTCGACCGTCTCCGCCGTCGACGTGATCGAAACTGGGGCGCCCATAGGCCGGGCCGGCCTGACGCGCATTCGGGCTGGGCAGCGAACGTCTCGGCCCATCCAGCAATCCTGGCTATCATAGTGTGGAGGGTGGCCGTGGGGCGGGTCGACGAACTTGCCCGCCGCCCCTCCGGTCGTGCCCTGCGCACAGGCGGGCTGAGGGGTCCCCGATCGCGACGTCTTTACGGTTGGGGTTCCCTTGCCCGTGCGGCTCGTCGGGGCACGACGCACGTGCCACGTATGGGCGGACATGAGCAGCGGCGTTTCACTTCGGGCCAAGTTGGCGGTGCTGGCGGCCGTGTTCGGGCTGACACTAGTCGGCACGATGGGCGTGGCCGTCTGGTGCGTGGAAGTGCCGTTCGCGGCGGCATCCGCAGCGTTTCGAAGCTCGACGGACGGGCTGCTCGGCGTCGCCAAGCTGCGCAGCCTGATCCAATCGGAGCGCGAATTACTGCTGTCGGCGGACCCCGATGCCCCCGCTCGCGTGCGCCAACTTCACAGCGAACAGCGCCAAACCTTGGCGGAGCTGCTGGGCGGTGCTGACGAAGCGGTCAATCGTACGCTGATCGTGGACATCCGTCGCTTGCTCCTCCGCAAGGACGAGGCGACGACCAGCGATCCCGCGGCAACGCGAATCGCCGATGCCGAAGTGTTCGCTGAGCTTGATCACCTGTTGGCGTCGACGGCCGATAAGCTGCGCCTGCACGCCGAAGACGCGACCCGCGAATCCTTCCGCACGCGGCGCGAGGTGATCACGATCCTGGCGCTGAACACGGCGGTCGGCTCACTGGTGGCTGTCCTGGGCATGCTCTTGATCCGTCGCTGGGTCCTGGCGCCCATTGCCGATCTGCACGCGGCGGCGCGCCACGTCGCGGCCGGCAATCTGGATCATCGTGTGCCGGTCCGTTCGGCCGACGAGCTCGGGAGGCTTTCGGAGCAGGTCAATCAGATGACCGTCGCCCTGACCGAGATGAAGCGCACCATCGCCCGGCAAGAACGGATGGCCGCCACGGGCGAGATGATCTCGTACATCGCGCACAACATCCGCAATCCGCTGGCGGGCATCCGCTCGTTGGCCGAGGCTGGTCTAGACTCAGAAGGCCGGCTCAACACCGATGAGCCGAATCAGGGTCCCCGCTTGATCATCGACTCGATCGATCGCTTGCAGCGCTGGCTGCGCTCGGTCGAGCACAGCGTCCGGCCGCTCGAGCTGGCGCCGGAGCAGACCGACTCGCAGGCGCTGGTCGAGGGCGTGCTGTCAGTCTTTCGTCCGATGGCGGAGCGGCGGCGGGTGGCCTTGGAGTGGCGCCCAGGCGACCGGCCGGAGCAGATCCGGCTCGACCCGCGGCATTTCGAGCAAGCCCTGGCCGCCATCCTCGGCAACGCCATTGAGGCGGCCCCGCCCGATTCGACCGTCGAGATTCGCACAGGCCAAGGGGCGAACGGAGTTGCCGGATGGTGGATGACGATCGCGGATCACGGACCCGGGATTCCCCCTGAGCAGCGCGAGCGCATCTTCGAACCGTTCTACACGACCAAGAAGACCGGCACCGGCATGGGTCTGGCGCTGGCCCGCCGCATCATCGAAATGCACGGAGGCCGTGTGTCCGCTGATTGTCCCGAGCACGGCGGCGCGGTGTTTACGATCGAAATGCCCGAGGAGCGCGGCGAGGCAAATCACGGAGACGACTAATGGATCACAGGGCAAGCGGCGGGAGCCCAGGATTTGCCCTGATGGCCATGTGGGCCATCGCGGTTACGATCTACTGGATGTTCGTGGCTTGGCGGGCGATGCGTGCCCATGAACGCCTGGCTGCGGGTGTCGAGCGGCTCGCGGACGGGGGGCGAGCTGGCTGGCGGCCGCAATCGACCGAACCGCCTTATGGCTCGCATCCTGATCGTTGACGACGAAGAGACGCTGCTCTACAGCCTCGTGCTGCAGCTTCGCAAGGGCGGGCACGAGTGCTTGGCCTGCGCCACCGCTTCGGCGGCGCTGGAGGCGTTGGGCAGCTTCGATCCGGAGGTGGCCCTGTTCGACCTGCACCTGCCGGACATGGGCGGGATCGACCTGATCCGCACGGCCCGCGAGCGCGGCTTCGATGGCCCGATCGTCGTGCTGACGGCGTTCGGCTCGGTGACCAGCGCGGTCTCGGCCATCAAAGCGGGCGCCAGCGAATACCTGCAAAAGCCGGTATCGAGCGACGATCTGGAGATCGTCATCCGCCGCTGCCTCGATACCACGCGGCTCAAAGATCACCTCGACATCCTTGAACGGCAGCAGCGCCATCGGGCGCGCGGCGAGGCGATCATCGGCCACAGCCCGGCCCTGCGCGAAGCGCTCGGCCTGCTCGACAAGATCGCCCAGATCCCGCCCGACGCCGATGGCTCGCGGCCGACGGTGCTCTTGACCGGCGAGACCGGCACGGGCAAGGACCTGTTCGCGCGGCGACTGCACGACGTCACCTCTGGCGGCGGGGGCGAGGGCGAAGCGCCGTTCGTGCAGGTCAATTGCACGGCCATGCCGGCCAGCCTGGTGGAAGACGAGCTGTTCGGCCACGAACGCGGCGCGTTCACCGACGCGCGCACGTCCAAGAAGGGGCTGTTCGAGTTCGCCCATGCGGGCACGATCTTTTTGGACGAGATTGGCGACATGCCGCCGGCACTGCAGGCCAAGCTGCTGGTGGTGCTCGAGCGGCGCGTGTTCCGCCGGATCGGCAGCACGCACGAGCGGCGCGTTCGCGCACAGATCGTCGCTGCCACCAACCGGAACCTCGAGCAGCTCGTGACCAGCGGCGACTTCCGCGGCGATCTGTTCTACCGGCTGCACGCGCTGTCGATCCGCCTGCCGCCGCTGCGCGAGCGCGGTGACGACATCGGGCTGCTGGCCGAGCACTTTCTGCAGCTTCACGCCGCCCGGCTGCGCGTGCCGCCGCCGCAACTCTCGACTTCTGCACGTCAGGCCATGTGGGCCTACGCTTGGCCTGGGAACGTGCGCGAATTGAGCAACGTCCTGCAGCGGGCGGTGCTCCTGCAAAGTCAGGGTGTGATCGAGCCGGCCCACGTCGGTTTGAGCGGCGTCTCCGTGCCAACGGCGCTGCCCGGCGCTCCCGTCGAGGCGGCCACAGCCCATCGCGGCGGCGACGGCGGCACGTTCGATTTTGCCGGCAAGGACTGCTCACTGGCTGCCATTGAGCGGCGACTCATCATCGAAGCGCTCAACCACACGCAGGGCAACATCTCCGAGGTCGCCCGCCTCTTGGGCGTCAGCCGCGGCGCGTTGCGGCATCGTATGGAGCGACTCGGTGTCCGGCTCGAGAGCCGCCGGCCGAGCGAATGAAATGTACCCAAGCGAATGAGATGTACCGCAGACCTCCAGGTCTGCGAGTCAGCCTCGTCATTCGTCGTCACGTTGTCGAAACGGCGCGGCCTCGTCCGGCCGGCCCCATTTCTCGTACAAATCGGCCAGCAGGCGCTCGGTTGAGACCGTGTGTGGATGCCGCTCGCCCGGGACGTTGCGGGCCGTATTCAGACTCTCGAGCAAGACGGCCTCGGCTTCGGCGAAACGGTCCGTGCCGACCAGGCACTCGCCGAGCGAGTTCATCACCGCCAGGACGTGTGGGTGATGCTCGCCGAGCGCTTCGCGCCCGTCGGCCACTGCCTGGCGCAGCAACGCCTCTGCTGCGGCCGCGTCACCCTTGTGGAGCAATAGCTGGGCCATGCGAACCATGGTGGCGGACACGTCAGGATGCTTGTCGCCCAGAACCCGGCGGCGCTGGGCCAGCGACTCGCGGAGCAGCGCCTCGGCCTCATCCAACTTGCCCTGCCGCTGGTTAACTTCAGCCAGGGCGAGCATTTCGGCCGCGACGCTGGGATGGTCAGCACCGAGCAAAGTGCGACGCAGCTCCAACGCGTCGCGCAGCAGCCGCTCCGCTTCGGCAAAACGGCCCTGCACTCCGAGCAACTCGCCCAGTAGACGCAGCGTGGCAGCGACGTCGGCGTGCCCCGCCCCGAGCGCTCGGCGGCGCGTTTCCAGCGCTTCGCGAAAGATCTGTTCGGCCTCGTTCAGCCGGCCGGCGGCACGGGCGACCGCCCCCAATTCGGTGAGGCTGGCCGCCACATCGGGGTGCGCGTCTCCGAGCACCCTGCGCCGGACTGCCAGCGCCTCGCGGAGCATCGCCTCGGCGGCCGCCATGTCGCCTCTGCGAAGCGTGACGCTCCCGAGCTGAGCCAGTGCCGCCGCCGTCGAGGGATGGTCATTGCCGTACATCTCTCGACGCTGGGTGAGGACCTGTTGGAGTAACTTCTCGGCCTCTTCGAGTCGGCCCATATTCGCGTACGTCTGGGCCAGCGTCGTCCGGACCGACGCCTGCACCTCGGGATTATCGTCCAGATCCGTCTCAATCCTGGCCGCCGCCTGGTCAAGCACTTCGCGCACGGCCAACTCGCGGTTCTCGGCAGACGCGGGATCGGCCGCGGTGAGCATCTGCTCCAGGAACTCGGCCACCTGCCGTGCCCGTTCCTAATGGACGCGAGCTTCCATTTCGGCTTGCACGGCGCGGTCCCGCTCCATCACCGCGGCCTCTCGCGCCCGCGCCGCGACGGCATACAAGCCGAGCAGCGCCACGGCGGCCACCAGGATCACGACCACGATCGACGCGCCCGCGCCGGCCGCGAAACGATGTCGACCCAACATTTTTCGGAACATGTACCACCCACTTTCTCGCTTGGCTTCGATGGGCTCACGTCGTCGATATCGCCGCAGGTCACGAGCCAGCTCGCCGGCCGTCTGATAGCGGCGCTCGCGCTCCTTGGCGAGACATTTCAGAATGATGGTCTCGAGCTCGTCGTCGATCTCGGGGCATAGCGTGCGCAGCCGCTGCGGCGGCCGGCCGACGATCACATCGGTTACGTCGCGGATCGAGCCGTCCACGGAATAGGGAAAGCGCCCGGTCAACGCGTGGTAGAAAATCACGCCCAGCGAGTAAACATCGGTGCGCGTATCGATCTCGTGCGACAGACCGGCTGCCTGCTCAGGGGCGGACCAGGGCAGCGAGCCGATGAACTGACCGGTCACGGTCATATTGCGGATTGCTGGAGCGAAGGAACCGGAAGGGATTCCGGTTCCAGCCGGATTGCTGGAGCGAAGGAACCGGAAGGGATTCCGGTTCCAGCCGGATTGCTGGAGCGAAGGAACCGGAAGGGATTCCGGTTCCAGCCGCACTGACGTCCGCCCGTGCATCGACTGTAGCTATCTTGGCCAACCCGAAGTCCAGGACATGCGGCTGGCCAGCGCTGTCGATCAGGATGTTGCTGGGCTTGAGGTCGCGGTGGATCACACCAATCAGGTGCGCGGCATTCACGGCGTCGCAAATCTGCTCGAACAGGCCCAGCAGCGCATCGATGGCGTCCTGCCTCGCGCTCCGCACCGTGCAATCCACAATTCGCAACCCTTGACACCGGCCGGTGGCGTCAAGGGCAGGTCCGCAATCCGCAGTCCACTCATCGAGTGGTGTGCCGTCGATGAAGTCGGTGACGAGGTATTGGCGGCCGGCCGCCACGCCGCAGTCGCGGATGGCCACGACGTTGGGATGGTCAATCTGCCGCAGGATTTCGACTTCCCGCTCGAAGCGCGCCCGGTCGCGCGGGCCGGCAAACGGCCCCTCGCGCAGCACCTTGATGGCCACGGCACGGTGGGTCCGCTTGTGGACGCCGCGATAGACCACGCCCTGACCACCGCGGTCCAACTCGGCGACGACTTCGTAGTCGGCGAACATGTCTTGCGGCAAGTCCGCGCGTCCGGCGGCGATGCCGGCCCGCTGGCGCAACTGCGCGAGTTGCGCGGCCAGGTCGGTCGCCTCGCGCGCGGCGGCCAATAGCAGCGCGTCGTCGAGGTTCGATGATCCAGCCGTGTGCAGTGAATCGACCATTGTTGTGGCCCTGGGCCGCGAGCGCAGCGTGTTGCCTCTATGAGCAAGAGCGTAATCGGCCCGGACCACTCACGCCGATGTGCTGAAATACCGCGACGAGGAGCCCAGCAGCTCGCGCAGCCAGCGATGGGCGCGAGCCCGCAGCATGTAGACCGCGCCGGCCGAGCGCTCGAGCCGGGCGGCGACCTGCTCGATCGGTTGACGGTCGATGTCGTAGAGCTGCACAACCTGTCTGTAGGGCTGCGGAAGATCGTCGATGGCCCGCTGCAGCGCTTCGGACGCCTCTCGCCGGGCGGCGTGACGGCTAGGCGTGCTGTCGCTGCGCGGCGCGAGCTCGTCGATCAGCTCCTGAGAATCGCCCGGTACGGGTGAGTGGGCGCCGCCGCGCTTATCGGCTTCGAGCATGCGCACCGCGTCCTGCACGTTGCGGCGAGCCAGCGTCACCAGCCAGCGGCGGAAGGCGTCGTCGTCGCGTTCGACAAACCCGCCGAAATCCAGCAGCGCGTCGATGTAGGTCTGTTGAAGCACGTCGTCGAGCGATAGAAGTCGCTGAAGACGAGCCGGGATCGCACCCGCCAGTGCGTGCCGCACGTCAGGACCATAGCGCTTCAACAGCGCCGGCAAGGATTCCGGCCAAGGTGCGAGCGATGGACTGCCCGTGACGGACATGAACCGAAAGTGTATCGAATAGCGAAAAGCCCCGCAACCCGGACGACAGACTCTGCGGCGCTTCGCGAGAAGATACTGATCGTTCGCGGTTCGCGCTCGGTCGGGACCCGTCTGGCCACCAAGAAGAGAGACCGGCATCTCGGCAGGCGTTCTGATGCGGTCTTCTCGTCATGATTGGGGCGGTGGACTGACGGTTTCGACGGGTCGAAGCGGTCAGTGTCGCCCTGGCCTTAACTTGATTACGGCCGAGCGCCCGGCCTATGCCGGTCCGATGGATATGCGGCGTTCTGCGCACCAAAGAGGTCACGCGAAGATAGACAGAAGCAAGTGCTTGAGCCTGGTTTCTGACGTGTCAGGCCCGCGACAATGCGACGCTGTTGCCGGTTGGACGGCTACGCGTTCTGGGGCTCAATCAGTGTCCGCGCCCGCTCGGCATCGGCCGGCCGGACCATCACTTTGATCGACAGGAGGCCAACGGCCGCGCCTTGGGCGATGCCGTCCAGGAAGCAGAAGATGCCCTCGCCGGTCAGCCGCAGGCGCATCATTTCGGCCTCGTGCGGATTGGTCAGCGTAGCAATGGTTACCAGATCGTCAGTTGGCATGAACGCTCCTCGTTCTCGCGATCGCGCACTCGGCGCCGGCTCGTGCCCATGCCCGCTTGCGGGCGGCCGCGGCGCTGGCAGCCAGCGCATCAGGTCATCGGCCCTCTCGAAAATGATAGGCCCGTCAAACGAGATTTGCTCCAACGCCTTCAGCGTGCGCTGCCCAATGGGCTCGGTCGGCCGGCCGAAGCGGATGAGCGTCAGGCGCTGGCGCAGCGTCTGGATCCAGTCGGCCACGTCGCCGACCGCGCTGACATCCGTGACTTCAACGGCCATGCCGACGTTGGGCGCATTCACCTCATCGATCAGATCGCGGCACTCGGCCGGCGAGAGCAGGAAGCGGTGCCGCGCCGCCATGATCGCCACAGTCAGCCCGGCCGCCTCGGCCGCACCGTGCGTTGCGCATAGGCTCGCATAGATAGCGTTGAGCGCATCGGCGTAGCCGACCGCCCCAGCCCGCGCCTGCCGATCGCCGGCCCGCAGCAGCGTGACGCACAGATACGTTGCTCCCAGCCGCCCGGCGTGCTCGATGCCGGCCAGCAGGTCCGCGCTGATTTGTCGGGTCAGCTCGTGGTGGCTGCCCGGCAATGGGCGGCCCGAAAGGTCGCATCGTGCAATCACCGGCGACGCTTGACAGGCGCGCAAGTGCCGTTGAAGTTCGGCATACACTCCCGGCGTCAGCCACTCTCCCCCGCCCTGCTGCAGATCGACTTCAACACCCGAGTCGAGCGCAGCCCCGGCAGCGTCATGACCCACCACCTCACTCGCCGGCAGCACTCCCCGCACAGTCGCCTCCCGCTGATCGCGCGATTATACTCGCCCCCCAGATGCTGGCACCCGTACGCTCGCGAAAGGGTCGCGCCGGCAATCGGAAATCGACAATCGGAAATCGCCGTCAATGCCTCGCATCCACGTCCTTCCCGACCTGCTCGTCAACAAGATCGCCGCGGGCGAAGTCATCGAGCGGCCGGCCAGCGTCGTCAAGGAGCTGGTCGAGAACAGTCTCGACGCCGGCGCGACGCGCATCTCGGTGCGGATCGAGGACGGCGGCCGGTCGCTGGTGCGCCTCGTCGACGACGGCTGCGGTATGTCGGCAGAGGACCTGCGGCTCAGCGTGCTGCCTCACGCCACCAGCAAGATCGCATCGGATGAGGACCTGGCTCAGATCCGCACCATGGGTTTTCGCGGCGAGGCCTTGGCCAGCATCGGCGCCGTCTCACGGCTGCACATCACCTCGCGGACGGCCGACGCCATCGAAGGCGCGCAGGTCATCGTGACCGGCGAGCGCATCGAGCACTCGGGCGCGGCCGGCTGCCCGGTCGGCACGTCGGTCGAGGTGCGCGACCTGTTCTTCAACGTCCCGGCCCGCCGCCGGTTCCTGCGCAGCCCCTCGACCGAATCCGGCCACATCGTCGAGCAGTTCGCCCGTCTGGCGCTGGGCCACAGGCAGGTCGGCTTCGAGCTGACGAGCGGCAATCGCACGGTACACGCGCTGCCGGCCGGCGCGTCGGTGCCGGACCGGGTCGGCCGCCTGTACGGTCCAGAGATGGCGGCCGAGCTGCTGGTCGTGGCCCGTCAGGAGCGCGGCGTCGGCATCGAGGGCTACGCCGCGCCGCCGGCCCGTTCGCGTTCGTCGGGCAACTGGCAGTACATCTTCCTCAACGGCCGCTACGTCCGCGACCGAGTGATTCAGCACGCCATCCGCGAGGCCTACCGTGGGTTGATGGAGCCCAGCCGCTACCCGGTCGTCTTCCTGTATCTCACGATGGATCCGTCACTGGTGGATGTGAATGTCCACCCGACCAAGGCCGAAGTGCGCTGGCAGGACTCGAACCTGCTCTACTCCCAGGTGCTCAGCGCCTTGCGCGAGAAGTTCCAGCGGACCGACCTGACCGTGGCGTGGAAGTCGTCGCTGATGGCTCCGTCGTCGGAGGAAACCGACACGCCGCGGTTCGGGGAGGAGTCGGCGGTTGCGGCCGGGCCTGCCACTCCGCCGCCCGATCCACAGGAGCAGGAGCGCCTGCGCCAGGCGGCAGCCGCGTTCTTCAAGAGCGCGACGCCCATCGTTGGGGCCTCGGCTCCGCCTTCACGAGTACCGCCGGAAGCCTATTCCAGTCCGACCTCGGGGCGCATCGGTTCAGGCAGACCTGCGACCGCACCCGCGACAGTGGGTTTGGGCGGGGCAACCGATTGGAGGTCACTCTACGCGCCACCGGCGACTGAGCTGGCCTTGCCCTCTACCGGAGAGGGCGCGGCCGAGCGGCCGGCGCCGTCGTACCGGCCGTGCCGCGCGATTCAGTTGCTGAACGCCTACCTCGTGGCCGAGAGCGACGACGGCATCGTCATCATCGACCAGCACGCCCTGCACGAACGCGTCCTCTACGACGAGCTCCGCCGCCGCATCGCCGCGGGCTCGCTCGAATCGCAGCGGCTGCTCCTGCCCGAGACCATCCCGGCCACGCCGCAGCAGATCGCGCTGCTCGAGACCCACGCCGAACTGCTCGGCCGGCTGGGCATCGAGTGGTCTCCCTTCGGCCCGGACTGCGTGGCCATCCAGGCCTTTCCCTCGATCCTGCGCGACACCGACGTGGCCTCTTTCCTGCGCGACCTGATCGACCGGCTGGCCGAGTCGCACTCGGTCGCCAGCCCCGAGGTCGTTATCCACGAGCTACTCGACATGATGTCCTGCAAAGCCGCGGTTAAGGCCGGCGACCCGCTCACCCCGCAGGAAATCGACGCCCTCATCGCCCGCAAGGACCTGGTCGAAAAATCCAGCAACTGCCCCCACGGCCGGCCCACCACCCTGCGCTTGACCGTCCGCGAGCTCGAAAAGCAGTTCAAGCGAACCTAGCCCCATCGTATCCGTTTACCGTGACCCCAGCCCAAATCAGGGCTTCATTCCGGGCAGGACAGGGGCGAAGCTCGAGGCGTCGGCGCGCGCTGTCGCCTGGTTGCTGGCGCACGCGGATCTGGAGCGCTCCGGTACAGTCACGGCGTCACCGGTTGCGTTGGCGACGCCGCTTGCTGCAGATGTCCGGCCACTTCGCGGTCCAGATTGGCGGCGCTGATGGCCAGGTCGCGCTGCGCAGCCGCGAAGTTGAGGCGCGTGCGAATCAGGGCCTCCTGAGCGAGCAGGACCGTCAAGATGTTCTCCTGGCCGGCCTGATAGGCCTTCTGGGCAAATTCGAGGTTCAACTGCTGTTGCGGCAACAGCGCGTCGAGGAAGAACCGGACGCGATCGGCGGCCAGGCGACGCGCGACGACGGCCAGCCGTACCGACTCGATCACGCGCTGCTCGAGTTCCGCCTGGCGCTCGCGCAGCTCGCGGGCCCGGTACCAGGCCTTGGCGATCTGGGCCTGGTTCTGGTCGAAGATCGGCACCGGCAACTCGAGTGACGGGCCGATGATGAAGTCGATCTCGCGGGCCCGCTCGCGGCGGCGCTCGCCGGGCGTCTCCAGCTCGTGGAACGTCAGCTCCCGATTCGGAACGGACTCCCGCGCCAGCTCGTGAAAGGGTTTCGGCCCGGCCGGTCCGCGACTCTCGGCCCGTTCGGCGGCGACACCGATGCTCAGGCTCGGAAAGAGCTTGAGCCGCTCCTGCTGATACTCGGCGGTCGCGGCCTCGACCTCCCAGTTGGCCGCCTGCACATCGAGCCGGCGGCCCAGCGCGGCTTCGACCAGCGCGGTCTCCGGCGCGATCGGCGGCTCAACGCGGTCGGTGAGCGCGACCGGCTGGAAATCGCGCCCCGCGTCGGCCGCGCCCATGAGTCGCAAGAGCCCGTGCCGGGTCTGATCGAGCTCGGCGCGAACCTGTAGCAGTTCGAGATCGGCTTCCAGCAGGCGGCCGCGCGTCAGGTTCACGTCGAGCTGGCTGGTGTCGCCGGCGCGAAAGCGGGCTTCGGCCAAAGCCAACGCCTCCTGCAGGATACGTCTATTCTGTTCCTGGAGATGCACCGCCGTGGCCTGATACTGCAAGCGATGATAGGCCGTGCGGACGTCGTTCACCAGCGCGGTGGCTTCGTTGGCCAGACCCAGAATCCTCTGCTGCAGCGCGGCGAAGGCGGCCCGCTTGCGGCTGGGGATCAGCCACAGATCGGCGAAGTCCTGCACGAGCCCGAAGTCGATGTTCGATCGCCCGCCGCCTTCCGGAAAGCGGAAAGCGATCGAGAAGATCGGATTGCTGAGCAGCCCGGCCTGCACGAGGTCGGATTTGGCCTGTCCGATGGTCTCAACCTGCGCCCGCAGGCCGCGGTTGTTCGCCAGGGCCAGCTCGATCGCGGCGTCGAGCGTGAAGACTTCGCCCGCGGCGGGTCGATACTCGCGTACCGGCATGTCGGCCGACCAACCGGGCAGGACGCCGGTCGCCGATTCGATGGCCTCGCGCGCCTGCTGTAGCTCCGCCGTCTGGTCGATTCGCGTGCAACCCGGCATCAGGAGTGTGCCCAGGGCGCAGCCTGCTGCACAGCGCAGAACTTCGGTCCTCATCCGCTGAATCCCGTTTGGGGCGTGGCGGCATCGACCCGATCGGCGATCGCTTTGCGATCGGGACCGCGCCTGCGGTCAGGCGCCACGGCCCGCAAGTGCATCATAACCGCGGGGGCGGGCCCTGTCGCGGGGTCGAACGGAGCGATTCGCACAACCAACAGGGATTGAGGGCCGTGAGTCAGTTAGAGTACGCGTTCTGGAATTGGGCGAAGTTCCGCAGGTCGACGTCGCCGTCACCCTCGAAGTCCATGGCGGCACAAGTCGCCGATCCGCCGTACAACGGCGGTACGCACGTAGCGGTTGAGCATGGCCCGGTCAGGCACGTGACGAACGCCGCGTGATCGGCCAGATCGACGTCGCCATCGTCGTCGACATCGCCCGCCTGCGCCGTGTGCACCTGGATGATGCTGGCCACCGACGGAATGTCATCCACCATCGCGAACATCAGGTAGAATCCGAGCGGCAGGACGCTTGCGTCGGTCGGCAGCGTCACGGTGGCCGTTGGACCGGCCTGCTCGATGGACAGCACGAGGCGTCGCGGGATGCCGCCATCCACCCAATGCGTCGGCGCGGCGGCGCCCATCAGCACGACGTTGGTCAGCATGGTGTCGGGAGCAATCGTGAGCGTCAGCGTTTGACCGCGTTGCGGAGTGGCGTCGGAAAGCTGCGTGATCTGTGGCCGGACGCCGCGCAGCAGGTAGGGCGGTGTGTACGCCTCGATGTCGGCCGTGGTCGGGCCGAATTGGAACTGGATCTGCGTGCCGCCAGTGGTCAGGACGCGCCCGTCGGGAACGAGCAGCGTGACGGCATGGTATTCGCGGAACCAATTCAGGTCGGCCACGCGGCGCCAGTTGTCGACCGATGGGTCATAGAGGTCGGTCCACTTGACCACGCCGAGCACGTGCGGCACCGGCGGCGGGTTGACCTCGGTCCGCCCGGCGGCCACGAGAATGCGTCCGTCGGGGAGTTGCACGACCTCGGGCTGCTCGCGGACCAGGCCGGGGTTCGAAGTCAGCGCCCAAGTCTGCGTGTCCGGGTCATATAGCTCGCCCATGACATCGTTCTGATCCGGACCGCGACGAATGCCGAATACAGCCGCGCGGCCATCGGCCAGCACGACCAGCGAGTGGTCGGAATGGCCGGGCCAGAGCCGATTGGGTTGATTGAAGTTGCCCGTGGCCTGCCACTGGCCGGTGGCCGGATCGTAGAGCTGCGGCGGTGACCACGTGGCCAGCACCATGCCGTTGTGCAGCAGCGCGGACGGCGGAAACTCGCACGGGTTGAGCATCGACCCGGTGAAGCTCCAGGTCTGCGTGGTGAGATCGAAGCGCTCGCAGGTGTCCGTCCGCTGCGCCGCGGGCGAGGTGCCGCCGCCCATCGCCAGGAACGAGCCATCGGCCAGCCGCGCCAGCCCGGGATACCAGCGGCCGACCGGAAGCTGGAGGTCGGGTAACCATTCCCACGAGTCCGAGTCCGCCGAGTAGGCCTTGACCCACGGGATGGCGTTGACGAAGTCGCCGGGGTCGGAGCCGTCCTGTCCGCCCACCATGATGATGCGTCCGTCGCTCAGCAGACTGCCCGACATGCAGCCCTGCTCGGCCCCCGACCCGGCCGGGAACGACTTCTCGCCCGTCACCGGGTCGAACAAGACCGGATCGACCGTGTCGTGGCAGAAGAAAACCTGGCCATCGGGCCGGAGGATGGCGATGTCGGTGGCATCGAACAGCTCCGGCAGCGTGTTGCCGATGATCTGCCAGATGCCCGGTTCGGTCTCCGGCCCCAGCGCGAAGTTCTGCACTGCGCCCGAAGCGCTGACGGTGAGCGTGATCTCGATGTACTCGCGATACAGGCTGCAGGCGCCCAGTTGATAGGTCCCAACGCCGATGTCCTCGAAGGTGTAGGTCCCTTGTGCGTCGGTGCGCGTTTCCCAGAAGCTGGTCAAGGCGGGCGTGAACAGCGTCATGCGCGCATTCATGACCGGCTGGCCCGGATCGCCCGCCACGTGTACGACTCCCGAAACGGTTGAGGCCGGCGCCGCACTGGCCAGTAGCCCTTGAAGCCACATCGCCGTCATTGCGGTTCTATGCATGGCCATTCCTCCTTAAGGATCACGACGCTCATGCCCTGGTCGATAGTCTGCAACACTCCGGCGACCTGAGCAATCCCCCTGGCGGCGCACCGGACCCCTGCTTACGGGAGCATGAGCCCGACCTGGAATCTCGCGAAGTCTGCCAGATCGACGTCATCCTCATCGTCGAAATCGAACGCGTTGCAGCCTGGGAGCAGCACGCCGGCAGGACCGGTCATGCAGGCTGGAAAGGAGCCGTAGTCGTCAAGGTCCAGATCACCATCGCCGTCAATATCTCCGAGCAAGGTGCTGACGTGAATGAAGACCTTGTTGCCGGTCTTGCGGCCAGCCACGATATCCAGCAAGCCGTCACCATTGATATCCAGGATGGCAGCGTCGAACGTGTCGCGCGTGCCGAGCTCGCCATCGAGCGTGAACGGATCGCCCAGCGGCGTCAGCCAGTTCGGCCCGTTGCTCAGATTGTGCAGCAGGGACAAGCGATTACCCCCCGAAGCGATATCGATGTCCTCGTCGCAGACTACCTGGTCCAGATGCGCATCGTCATCCAAATCGACGCAATAAGTGTTACCGCCCCAGCTACTCGTGGCCTGGGGGAGTTGGTTTGCAAAGACGATTGGCATAAACGTGGGATTCCCGAACTGATTGTTCCCGTTGTTACGGAGGATGCGATCAGGCCCGGAATCGACCTCATAAATGTCCAACTTGCCGTCACCGTCGATGTCACCAACGTCCATATCGTAGTTGTCGCTATTGTTGAATACAATGACGCCGGACGCAAAGACCCCGGGCTGCGGCGGATTGGCTGAGCCGAGGTTCTTTGCAACTCGTATGGCTCGCGGACTGGCCGAACATGCATCAACCGCCACCAGGTCGAGCCAACCGTCGGCGTTCATGTCGGCGATGTTGCCGCGCGTTCCGTAGCCATTTCCCAGAATGTTGGAACCCCCCGGAATGGCCAAGATGTTGGTCGCCGTGACGTCGGTAAAGAAGCCGTTGCCGTCATTGAACAACAGGCGGTTGAACAGCGGCCCCTGGCTGCCTTGCACGACGCTGCTATCCGCTCCGGAGTCGACGAAGAACAGGTCTGCATCGCCGTCAGCGTCGACGTCGCCGTAGACCACGGAGCTGAACATCGGAAACTGGTTGGCCGGGTAGTCCGGGATGCGTTGGTCGGAATACGTGTACTCCAATCCCAGCCAATTACCGCCTGCATCGTCGCCCAGGTTCATGTAGACGCGCGGCATGTAGATCTCGGGCGGGTCGGAAGCGACACCACCGGAGATCGCCGGGAAGGTCACGACCGTAACGAGGTCCAACCAGCCGTCGCCGTCGGCATCGAAAAGCTGAGCGTCCCTGTCGTTGGTCAGGTCCAGCAGTTGCGGCGCTTTAGCCGACGTCCGGTTGGTCAGGATGCCTTCCTCGTTAAGGAACAGGAAGTTCTTCCGCTTGCCGGCGGTCGTGTACGGCTGCTTGCGGACGATCACCAGGTCGGTGTCGCCGTCGTTGTCCACGTCGCCGGCCGCGAAGTCCTTCTCGTCTGGGTCGGTGAACAGGATATTCTGGTTCGAGTTGTCGACGTAGGTGTCTTCGGGGTCGGCCAGGCGGCTGCTGGTTTCGTTATGGAAGGCAATCCAGACCTGGCCGGAGGCCGGTGCTGCCGTCGCCAGCGCGCCGAAGGCGAACACAGAGGACGCTACGCGCTCGAATCCTAAACCTAGCATAGTGAGAACCTCCAGAGCCGAATCGCCGCCGTACGGCTCCGATTCATCTATCATATCACTTGAGGTGCGGCCGCCCTCTGGTCGTAGCGAGATGGCTACGCGCCGCTGCTCCCATAACTCTTACGGTGTCGAGAACGTGACTTGGAAGCCCACAAAGTCCGCAAGGTCGACGTGGCCTTGGCCGTCAAAATCGAGGGCACCGCAGCTTGCGCTCGCGAGCGCAGCGGCCGGCCCGCCCATGCAGGCCGGAAACGCGCTGAAATCATCAAGATCGACATCATTATCCCCCTCGACGTCGCCGCTTCGGCGCGCCACGGCGACACCGCTGGGCTGCGCCCCGCGCTCCAACGCGACCAAACCTTGCGGTGCGGTGCCGTCCAGGTTGGCCGACAGAATCACCAGGTCGGCGAGTTCCCTGCGTCCAGTAGAGTTTCCTCCGGCACGTCGAGGGCAATATCCACCGCCCCATGCGGAATTCTGGGCGCTTCATGGATCCGTCCCGCCGAACACCTGTTGAAACCCCCTGACATCGGCCAGATCGACATCCAAGTCGGCGTCGATGTCGGCTGTCAAGCAACCCGGCGTGAGGTCGTGGGATCCCGGGCCGGTCAAGCATGCGTGCAGGACGGCGTAGTCAGCCAGATCGACGTCGCCGTCGCCGTCCGTGTCGCCCGTGGTGACGCGGAACTTCTGTACCCGGTGATTGCTCGAATCAGCCACGTAGACCACCAACTCATTGCGGGCGGCTCTCAGCGCATACGGATAGTTGAATTCACCCGGCTCGGCGCCGAGAGCACCCCAGGTGGTCAGGAAGACTCCGCCATCCGTGAACTTCTGCATGCGATGGTTGTTCCGATCGGCCACGTAGACGTTGCCCAGTCCGTCCGTCGACAGACCGCGCGGGAAGTCGAACTGGCCGGCACCGGTGCCAGTCGAGCCCCACGCGTGGATGAACACGCCGTCGTTGGTGAACTTCTGAATCCGGTCGCTCGTGTCGGCGACGAAGATGTTGCCCGCCGCGTCAACGGCGACGCCGTTGGGGCCGGTAAACTCTCCGTCTGCGGTACCCGGCGTGCCCCAGGCGAGGATGAACGATCCTTCACTCGTGAACTTCTGCACCCGCTGCTGGTCCCGGTCGGCGACGAAGACGTTCCCGGCACCGTCTACCGTCAGGCCGTGAGTATGCTGGAATTGACCGTCACCAGCACCCAAAGAGCCCCAGGTCAGGACGAAGACCCCTTGGTTGGTGAACCGCTGCACTCGGTTGTTGCCGGTCTCGGCTACAAAGACGTCGCCGGTGGGGCCGATGCCGATCCCGTGCGGATGGTTGAACTGACCGGGGCTGGCGCCGAAGGACCCCCAGGTCGTGAGAAAGAGACCATCGCTGTCGAACTTCTGGATGCGGTTGTTGCCGGTGTCGGCCACGTAGACCCTGCCGTCGTGGTCGACCTCGATCCCGTGCGGTCCCGAGAGCTGGCCAGCCCCGGTGCCCAAGGACCCCCACTGGAGGATGAACATCGGCGGATCCTCCGCAGCCCAGGCGGCCTGGTGAAGGAGCATGATTGCGCAGGCGAGAACGCCGGCTCGTGTCGAATAGCGCATCGCGCAGCTCCGATCTCCAGCGATGGCATCGCGCCATCGGATGCTCATTCAGGACTCGCGCCGGTACCCGCTAGCGACGTGCTCAACACGCCCCGCAAGTCGCGCCCTTGACCAGCATCGGGTGTCGCGCAACGCATCGCAACTTGTTACTGTTCCAGCCCAGCCGCCACGGCTGACAGCATTGCGGCCTGAGGCGCGCTCGGCGTGGCCGCTGCCGCTGCGGCGCAAGCTGCTGCGAACTCGGCCAGCAGTTCGGGCGTCAGGTATTCCGACGCCCACTCGATGGTCTCGCCGACCAGTTCGGCGTCTTCGCCGCTCGGCTCGGATAGCATCTGCGCTGCCGATGATCCGCCCCTCCAGGAGCAAAGCCAGGCGCTCCGCCGCACAGCGAATCGGCGCCGAACGCTGCCAGATTATCGTTGAAGAATTCCAGCTCATCAGCGTCGACGTCGTTGTCGCCGTCGGCATCCACTTTGGGATCGTCGGTCTTCAAACCAGCGCCGCTGTAGGCCGCCCGCAGCGTGCGGTAGTCGTACAGGTCAATGTCGTCGTCGCTGTCGAAATCGCCGTAATGCCGCGCGTAGACGCGTACGACGTTGCCGATATCGTCGACTGCGCCGGCATTCGTAAGTGTTCCCGTGTAGTAGAGCTTTCTTCCCGCGGTGTTCAGTGTGGCCCCTGACTCGATGCGAACGTCGCCGAGAACATTCAAGGCCTCCACCGTGGAGTACGTCGGGGGTGATCCGAGAAATGCGTTGTCATAGGCGTCGACCAGATCGGCCGTCTGGCCCGCGGCGATCACAAAGCCCCCAAACTTGTTCGACAGAGTATCGCAGAAGATCACGTTGATCTCCTGGGTACCGGTCGGATTCGCCACCCAGAAGCAGCCGATCACCTCGACATTTCCAGCGCCCGACAGCGGCGGGTTCCCGGGCGCATTCGCGATAACTTGCAGGACGACGGCGGCGCTGTTCCAGGCATTCGAAGAGCTGGAGGGAACGATTGACAGGTCCGTGGTGATATCGAGCCGGGCCACCTCCAAACTGAGCGTCTCGGGTGCGAATGCTACCGGCGGCGGGTTCAGGTCGGATACGAATCGAAAGATGGTTCCGTCAAGCAACAATGGCCCGGTCACGCGGTACACGGCCTGGTTTTCGGGCGGCGGCGGGGAGGACGGGTTGCCCAGGGGATACTTGATGAAGTTGGTGTCATCGTGCTCAGCCGCGGCGCGGGCTATCGCCACAGGCTTGCCGGCGTTGATCGAGTCCCAGGTCAGCGTGACGTTCCGGATTTGGTCGGCGGTCACGGTCGCAACGTCGTACAGGTTCCACACCCCGCCTTCGATCAGGCTGGGATACCAGTCTATCCCGTCTATCGCCGCGCCGACGACGCTCTCGTGCTGCACTCCCGCCGAATTGACGGCGACGCGGCCTCGGGTGCCAAGCGTCGAGTGCTCTTTCAAGTCGATGTGGCCGCCGACGACTGCGTCACTTCCCGGCGGCAGCCCGCTTCCGATCGTGACCGTCGGACCAACCTCCGTAACTGGGTCGCCGTATCCAATCATCTCCAAAATCGGGTCGGCGCCCACCAAATCAACCCGCCCGGCGATCGTTCCAAGGACACTCTGTGTCATCGTCACGTACGGCGACACGACGTTGCCGTCAACCGTGACGTGCAGCGGCTCATCCTCGTTCAGGTCCCCTAGTCCCTGCAGCGTCAACCCCTCAACGTTCCCCAGCACGTGCAGCGAGGCCTGGGGTTCGAGTGCGACGATGTAGCCACCTGTTCCCGGAGGGTTGGTCACATGCGCAAGGTTCGTCGTGATGCGCATGTGGTGATCGTCCATGATCGTAAGATCACCAAGCTCGGCGACGCTGAATGCCTCGATGACGTACGGGTTCTGGAGCGACGTGCCCGCCACATCGAAGACGATGCTGCCGCCGATGAGATGGCAGACGGCATCGGTCTCGATCGGCTGGCCAAAGGGCGACCAGTTGCTATCCTCAGCCCAGAATTGGTCCACATTTCCGGTCCAGACCTTGTCGCAGGTCTGAGCCAAACCGGGTGCCGCCACGATCGTGATGCCCACAGCCACTGTCAATGCGCAAGCCAAGAAACGTAGCATTGTTCCGACTCCTTTCAAATGATCCGCTCGCCGGACTGAAACAGACGGCAGTGTGTCCACACGGGCAGACTGCTACGGTCCGGTTAGGGCGAGAGCGAACATCGCAATGTCCTCAAGATCCACCAATCCGTCGCCCGACGGATCAGCCGCCGCGCAGTCCGCGTCCACAGCGGTGATCGCTGCGAAGCAGCTTTGCAGTTCGGCAGAATCCAGCAAGTCGACGTCGCCGTCGCTATCCACGTCCCCTGCCAAGTGGGCAAACAGGACGTACACACCTTTTGACCCGTCGGAGAAATCCAGCCGGGCAGCGAGCTTGCCCGCGTCATTGAAGCTCTGCAGTTCGCCGTCGCTGCCGCCGGTCTTCCCGATCCAGTCGAACTGTGACACAGGCAATCCGTCAACGAGTCGCCCTGTCTGTGCAACGCGCAAAACCGCCCCAGTCTGCGGTTGACGGTACCATACAACCGTGTCGTTCGCGGCCGAGATGCCGGTGCCGGTGAGCCGCGTCTTGAACGCATGCCCGCCGATGTCGTTGAGTGCCGGACTCATGTTCCCGGTAGTCGTGACAGACACGTAGACCCCGTCTGCAAAGGTGGGAGCGTCATCGCCGGAACGCATGATCAGATGTGGCGAGTCGATCGGCCCGAAGTAGATGGCCCGGTCATTGCTCACGTCGACGCCCGGCCCTTGAAGGAAGGCGATGCCCCACAGGTGGTGGGCCGCAGTCACGAGTGGCCCGGACACGCCGACTGCCAAGGTCACGTCTGGCGGCAGGTCGGGTAGAGGGAATCCTTCCCGAAACACAAGATCGAAGTCATTCGCCGGTCCCGCCCAAGTCCCGATGTCATCTTGCACCGTCACGCCGCGACCTGCGAGTTGGGCGGCGAATGCGATGTCGGTTGAACCGGAGAAACCGGAAAAGCTGCCCGGGCTCAGGACATACGCGCCTTCGGGCGCACCAGGCATTCCCGAACCGCGACGCGCAAGCAGCAACAAGGCGCCCAATCCCCCAGCCCAGTACCCAGCGTCGTTCGACTGGTTGACGCCGGGCCCGGTCACTCCCGCCCGAAAGCCCACGTGGTGCAGATCGTTGAACTTGACGTCATCCACCCACGCGAAGACCGTGCCTGGCTCGGTCCCCGGCGCCTGCATGCCCTTGCGCCACAGGAGTTGTGGGTTGTCAGGGTATCCGACATACATGGCCTGGTCGTTGGTCGAGTTGACCATCGGTCCGGCGAGGTTGGCGCGCACCAGAATCGAGCCGTTATCGCTGAGCATGATGCTGCCGCCGGCGAAGATGGTGCCAGGCTCAGTCTGCGGCGCGGGGTCGCCGCTTTGGAAGATCTTCTGCAAGGCACCCGGCGGGCCGACGTAGTTCACCGTGTCGTTGACGCCCGGCGTGATGCCCGGCCCGGACACCTGCGAGAACACCCAGATGGTCCCGGCCTCGCAGAGCTGATTCCCGCCGAACAGGCTGGCAATGACCACGCCAGACGGCAGGTCCGGCGCCGGGTCACCCTCGCGGATCACGATCTGCAAGCCGCCGGGCGGTCCATAGTAGATCACGAGGTTGTTGCCGGCATTGACGCCTGGACCGGTAATACTCGGGTCCACGAGCACGTTCCCGGCCCCGTCGATTTGCGGCTGCGCCAAGTACGAGATGGTCGCGCCCGCGATGCCCGGAGCGGGGTCACCGGTGTGCAGCACCTTGGTGATCTCGACCTGATACGGCGGAAAAGGGCCCGCGGCAGCGACGGCGCAGCACGTGCATGCCAGGATGCTCGTCCGTCTCATCGACCGCACTACGCCGCCCATCGGCCTCGTCCCCGCGGCAGTCCGTCCCGCAAGGCAGGTTGTGTCCAATCGGGACGCGGGCCTATTCTCACAGAACCGCTGCATGGAATCAATACCACACCAGTCTCGGTATCCCCGTCACCGGCAAAGCGTGCCGCGCCGCAACTGGGCATTAGATGCACGGATTCGGCGGGTTCTTCCGGCGGCCTCGTGAAAAAAAAACTGCGAGCTGGCCTGCGGGATGGTCACGAGCGCGAGTCGCAGGCCCCACGACCATCAGCATCCATGCGCCGCTCACCAGGGACTCCCCGCAAGTTTCGTGTGCCGGCCTGCCCCGCAGCCCATGAAATGCCGAGCGGACGCGAGTGTCCTCTTCCCCGGCGGGCGGCGGGGCGGATAATGCGCGACGGCAAACATCAGGAGGCACCGACGGGTTTGATTCAGAACTTCCTGCCTGGCTGGGCGACATCCACGGACTGCTGCCGATCCAATACGTAAACGCGATCGTGACGGTCGCGTCGGTCATCTGCGGGGGCAAGACCCGCCATCTCATCCAGGACGCCGTCTTGATTTGGTCGGCGCGATCGGCCGGCTGCGAGGCAGGGTCACCCCCGTGCGCCGGGATGGTCGCCAGCAGAAAGATGATGGAGACAATGGCGTGGCGTCGGGTCACGGCGAGAGTCGCTCCCTTGAGAGCCGCCAGTCGACCACGTCCAACCGATGGGCGTAGTGCAGTCAGGCCACCACGCAACTTGGCCAAGGCCGTTGAATACGACGCCATCGTACCACGCGAACACCGTGCTGGGCTCGGTCCCCGGCGCCGGCATGCCCGGGGCCGGGTCGCCGACGTGCAACACCATGGTCACCTGGACACGGCGGAAACGGATCGCCTGAAGCGGGCGCGAGCGATAGCCCCCATGCCAGTGAGCGGGCAACAGGTTTTTGCAGTCTACCCGCCCGCATTCGCGAAGCTCCGCGGTTACAAGATAGTGCATTGGTTCACGGCCTGCACGCCGCCGGGTCTTGGCGTCTTGGCGGGCGGCGAGGCAGCGATGGTTCAAGCTCCACCGCGCGGCGCGCTACGGCTGGGTTTGCTAATGCCCAGTGCACGAAGCTGATTGAGCTTCACAGGCGAATGTGGTAAGAAATGATCATGCGAGCTGAAAGCGTTGTCTCGTTGATCGTGCTGCTCGTCGGTCTCGATGCGAAGCCCGCATCCGCCGGCGCCCAGCCGCCGACTCCGCAGGAAATCGCGGGATTCTGGGCTACGGTCTTCAACGGCGCGGCGCCCTACGGCGTCCCAGCCCTGAATGGAAGCCGCTTCAATCAGCGTGTGCTCAACAACTGCACGGTCTGGGACGTGTGCTTCGATTCGTACAAGGATCCGGAGACCGACGCGCCGGTTCGTCTGGGCGGAGTCTTCGCTGTCCCGAACAACGTGTCGCCGCCGGGTGCGGGCGGCACATATCCGGGCCTGGTCGTGACGCACAGCGTGGGGATTGGGCCGCCCGCCGGGCCGGGGCCTGATGATGTCGAGAGCCTGTCGACCTGGTTTGCGCAGAGAGGATTCGCCGCGCTGGCTTTCTACATGCGCGGCTGGGGAACGAGCCCGATGTCGGTCGCGGTCAATCTCTTCACCGACTATCTGGCCGATGAGAACGGTCAACCGCTGGACCACCGGTTCACCGGCATGGCCGTCGACGCCTACCAAGCGGGCGAGTTCCTGGCGGCGCAGCCGGAAGTTTGGGACGGCAACCAACTGACTTACGTCGGCCACAGCGGCGGCGGGTTCGCCGTGTTGGCAGGCGGCGTCTTCTCAGACCGGTTCGCAACCCTGTGCGCGTCGGCGCCCGCCGGCGCCTGGCCGGATTCCGCGGCCTGGCTGGACTACGTCTGGGGCAACGGCGGCTTCCTGAGCATCCTGACCTGGATCAACAGCCAACCCGATCCGATTGTCGCTCGCGCGCTCGTTGAACGTACGCTCACGTTCATCAGCATGTATCACGTGATCGACAATCCATTCATGGTCGCCGAGCGCGCCACGTGGAGCCTCGATAATAGCGCCGTGTTCTTCTACGGTGGACAAGCCGATACGGCCATCCCAGCCTGGGATGTTGCCGCAAACTTTGAGCTGGCCGACCCGTCCGGTTCTGAGCTGAAGGCGTTTCACTGGAGTCCGTCCGGCGGGCACGGCGGCCCGGAGTCCTGGAACCGCACTCAGGCGTGGGTGGCGGGGCACTACCCTGGCGCGACGGGGAGCGCGCCGGTCGCAGCCATTGCTGTAACGTCGAACACTGGCTCAGTGGTCAGCCTGTCAGCATCAGGAAGCCAGGTCTGCGAGTACGATTGGAACTACAGCGGCGGCGAGCTGACCGCGGACAACAATAACGTGGTCTCATGGGACTACGACTTCGGCGATGGGACCACGCAGAATTGGGGCCCGGCCGTGTCGCACAACTACGCGCAGCCCGGCGGCTACGTCGTGACGCTGACGATCACCGATGGAGCCGGATTGCGAGATACGGCCAGCGTGGCCGTAAGTATTGCGCAGGGTTCGGGCAGCGATCCGCAGTTGCAAGTGATTGCCGACAATCCGGAAATCGTGCCGGAGGGTCAACAGAACTCTTTTCTAGTCCGCCTGACCGAACATCCGCAGGGCAACGTCGGCGTGTCGGTTGCTTGGGCCGGTGGGGACACGGACCTATCGGTCGCTTCGGGCGCCAGTCTCATCTTTACGCCCGGCAACTGGGATTCGTTTCAAGTCGTCACGCTGGCCGCCGCTGAAGACGCGGACCAGACGTCGGACGCGGCTGAGTTCGCGGTCAGTGCGGCCGGGATCACGAGCATCTCGGTCATGGCGCAGGAGCGTGATGCCGATGCAGCGTTCACACTCGCGGTCGGCAGCGCCGTGGCCGCGCCGGGAGGTACGGCTTCGCTGCCCATCACGCTGCTCAATCTCGACAACGCTCCAGTGGCGTCATTCACTCTCGCCTTGAGTTTCGATCAAACCGTGCTGACCGATCCTGTGGCCATTCGCGGGCCGGACCTGCCCGGTCCAGCCTGGTGGGAGTTTAGTGCCGGCGTGCCCAATCCCGGATACCAGGTCCTGGCGGGGAACGAATTCGTACAACCGGCCGATCCGGTGATCGGCGGCGTCATTGCGCAGAATTCGTTCACCATTCCGACGGGCGCGGCCGCGGGGGTCTATCCGCTGACCATCGTCGCCGCGTCCGTCAATGAAGTCCCGATCGGCAATGTGGTCAGCGGCTTGGTTGCGGTGACGGGCACGGGTGACTGCAACAGCGACGGCGGCGTCGACCTGAACGACTACGCAACGTTCGGCGACTGCCTGACCGGCCCCGGCGGCCTGAGCGGCCCAAGCTGCGCATGCGTCGACATCGATGCGGACGCCGACGTCGATCTCCGCGACGCGGCGCAGATGCAGGTGTCCTTTACCGGCTAGATCACCATGCGCGACGACGCGCCTTTCGGGCGGCACAGGTGCTTTGCAGATCAGTGGCCGGCGCCGCACTGACACGCCGCCGGCCTCCAGCCTCACTTGGCCGCATTGAGCGGACAGCAGTTGGGGCAGGGTAACTGCTCGCCGGTCAGCGGACACGTGTAACCGCCTGCCGCGGGCTGCGGCCGGGTGACCGTGGCGAACACCAGCCCCCCGATGGCCAACGGCAACGCCACCAGAACCGTAACGACCAGTTTCCGTCGAGACATTATCTTCTCCTTGCAAAGACTCCACCTACTCATGACGCTCGGCTCACTTCATGAACCGATGCAGCGTTTCGACGAGCTCATCGTAGATAGCTGTTCGCCCCGAGCGGATGGCGTCGGTCGCGCAGCGCTCGAGGTAATTCCGCAGGACCACCTTGCTCACACCGCGCAGGGCTGCCTCGATGCTGCTGAGTTGTCCGAGCACCTCGGCGCACGGGCGCTGCGCTTCGACCATCCGGCTGACACCCCGCACCTGTCCCTCAATGCGGCGGAGCCGGTCGTGAATGCGGCCCTGAACATCGTCGGTGTAGATCGGCAGTTCGAGCTTGGCGGCCATCGAGCGGCTCCATAGATATACCCGCTATGGGTATAATAGCCCAAGCGCGGCGTTGTGTCAAGCGCCCGGCGCCGGCCATAGGATTCACGGATTCACGCCGGCGTGCGGACGGGGCCTCACGGCTGCGGCGGTAGGGGGACGGCGTTCCACGCGTTCTGGCTGTTCACGCCGTTGAGTAACTGGACGCCGCGCAGCAGAGCTTGCGGTTCGACCACGCCGTTGCGATTCAGGTCATACTGCGCGCTGACGTCAGGCGCGGTGCAGGTGCCGGCCGTGGCGCAGGCGTTGATGCCCAGGATGCATGCCAACAGGTCTTGCGTATTGGCGCTCAGGCTACGCCCGACATCGGCCGGCAGGAAGCCCAAGTCGATCCCGACGGCCGTCATCTCGTTGCCAGCCAGGTCCTCGACACTTGGCGTAAAGGTCGTCCAGGCGCCGGGCGTCAACGGCGGATCGAGTGCGAGGACGTAGGCGTTCCCATCGAGCGCCTCGACCGCGACGACGCTGGTGGGCGTCAATCCGGGCAAGTACGTCGTCAGCGCGACGTGGAACGTGGATGGCGTCAGCGGCCCACTGGTCAGCGCATCCCGTACGGGCTCGCTGAACGTGATGGTGAGCTGCGCGATGCCTTGCAGGGCGCCGGCTGCGGTACGGTCCTGCAGCGCGTCGAGTGTGCCGTCGGGCGGACTGCTGTCGACGATCACGGGCGGCGTAATGTCCCGTTGGATGAACACGTTGTTTCCGGTCTTGCGTCCGGCGACCAGGTCGAGCAGCCGGTCGCCGTTCACATCCAGGATGGCGGCGTCGAAGGTGTCGCGCGTGCCCAGCTCGCCATCAAGGGTGAACGGATCGCCCAGTGGCGTCAACCAGTTTGGGCCGATGCCCAGATGATGCAGAAGCGACAGGCGATTGCCGCCTTGCGGAATATCGACATCCTCGTCGCAGACAATCTGGTCTACATTCCCGGCGCCGTCCAGGTCGACGGAATATGTATTCCCGCCCCATCCGGTTGTGGTCTGCGGGGTCTGGTCGGCGAAGAGCACCGGACTGAACGTCGGCAGGCCGGCGTGATTGTTGCCGGTGTTGCGGAAGATCCGGTCAGGTCCGGCGTCGACCTCGTAGAAATCCAACTTGCTGTCACCGTCAATGTCGACCACGGCAACGTCATAGGCGTTGAAGCCGACGGTTACGTTCACGGTCGCGCCGAAGGAACCCGGCTGCGGCGGGTTCGCCGAACCGAGGTTCTTTGCGATCCGGATAGTGCGCGGAACGGCCGAACATGCATCGACGGCGACAAGATCGAGCCAGCCGTCGCCGTTCATGTCGGCGAACACGCCGCGCGTCCCGTACCCGTTGCCGAGAATTGCCTGGCCGGTCCCACTCATCATCGCGTTCGAGGCGGTGACGTCGCTGAAAAAGCCGTTGCCGTCGTTGAAGAGCAGCCGGTTCCGCAGGGGTCCGCCGGGCGGGTCCGGAACGCTGCTGTCCGAGGCACAGTCGACGAAGTACAGGTCGAGGTCGCCATCGCCGTCGGGATCGCCGACCGCGACCGAGGTGAAGAACGGGTTGGCGGGAAAATCCGGGATGCGCTGATCGGCGTAGGTGTAGGCCAGGCCCAGCCAAGTACCCGCGCCGTCCGCCCCCAGATTCATGTACAGACGCGGCATCTTGATGTCAGCCGGATCGCCCGCCTGCGGGTGCGTGACGGCGGTCACGACATCCAGCCAACCATCGCCGTCCGCGTCAAAGACCTGTACGTCCCTGCCGTTCGTCGGGTCGAGCAGTTGCGGAGCTTTGGTCAGTGTCCGGTTGGTCAGCACACCCTGCTCGTTCAGGAACAAGTAGCTCTTGCGCTTTCCGAACGAGGAGTAGGGTTGTTTGCGGACGACGACCAGGTCGGTGTCGCCATCGTGGTCCAAGTCGCCCACTGCGAAGTCCTTCTCATCCGGGTCGGTAAGCAGGATGTCCTGGCCTGCGTTGTCAACGTAGCTGCCCTCAGGGTCGGCCAGCCGGCTGGTGGTCTCGTTGTCGAACGCGATCCAGGTCTGTCCGTAGGCGTCCGCGGCGTATCGCATCACTCCCGCCACGAGCAGCAGCCATCGCCAATGACACCAACCGGCGTCGTGCTTTGACATGCCTACGCTCCACTGGGTCCGCCCGTGGCATGGGCGTGCACCCGCGCGACGGGACGCTCGGTCTTACGGCATCTGGAACGCCGTTTGGAATCCGGCAAAGTCGGCGAGGTCAACATCGCCCTGGAAATCGAAATCGAAAGCGCTGCAGGTCGAGCTCGGCGGCGGCGTGGCTGGCCCGTTCATGCAATCTGGAAACTGGCCGAAATCGTCGAGACCGACATCGTTATCGCCGTCGACGTCGCCGGCGAACCGCGCCACCGCGATGCCGCTGGGCGAATCATCGTACTCGAGCACGACCAGCCCTTGCCAGCCCGTGCCATCCAGATTGGCCGACAGGATGACGAAATCGGCGATGGTTCCTTCGGTCCAATAGAGTTTTCCGCCGGGCAGATCGAGGGCGATATCGACCGGTGTGTAGACGCTGGTCGGAAGATCCTCACGGCCGCTCCCATCGAGGTTGGCCCGTTGGAGCTTGTGCATGGCCGTCTCTGTCCAGTAGAGCCGGCCCGCGAAGTTGTCGACGCCAATTCCGCTGGGGCTGATGAGCTTGGTAACGAGCAGTTCGACGCCGCTGCCATCCAGATTGGCACGCGAGATCATGAAGTCGGCCAGAGAGGCTTCCGTCCAGTACATCTTGCCGCCGAGCGGGTCGAGAGCGATCCGCACCGGTTCGACGATGCCGGCCGTAATCAGGTCCTCGACCTGCGTGCCGTCGAGGTTGGCGCGCCGGATCTTGTGCGTACCGACGTCGGTCCAATAGAGCTTGCCGGCCGGCGCGTTCACGGCGACGCCGCTGGGGCTGCCCAATCCGGTGACTACGTATTCGACGTTGCTTCCGTCGAGATTGGCACGGGCGACGCGGGCCTCTCCCGGCGGTGCTTCCGTCCAGTACATCTTCCCCGCAGCGATGTCGAGCGCAACGCCGATCGGTGCCGGTATGCCCGTCACAAGGATCTCAATGCCCGGCTCGGACAGGCTCGTCCGCCGAATCTGGCCGTTGCCGACATCGGTCCAGTAGAGCATCTGAGACCGAACTTCGTTGGCCGCGGGCAACAGCATGCCCAAGCCGCCGATCAGGAGCGCGCGTGCGTGCATCATGTTCGTTCCTCCGAATTGCAACCGTCGGTCATCGTAACATCCAGCGCGGCGCGCCTCAAGACGCTCCAGCCGCTCGGCCGCGAGCGCCGATGCTGGCTGAACCCCCCAGGCCGTGTGCGAACCAGGGGGCCGGGCGAGCGGGTGACGCCGAGGCTTTGAGAACCGGATGGGTCTTGGTAAGATGGCAGTGGGGTGGTCAAGCAGGGCCGCTGTGTCCGCGTCCTGCTTGGCAGAGCACATGAACTGAGGAGATCGAATGATGTTGGCGAAGCACGTCGCTCGGCTGTGCGCGTTCATCGTTTTGGGGTTCGGATCAGCGGTGTGGGCGGACCACATTCCCGGTCATGATCCGCTGGACCCTACGTTTCCCGTGCCGCTGCCCGGTCCGCAGTTCTTCAACGGCGGGGTCCTGTTCGGAACGTTCATCGGTCCCGTCGAGGGTACGCAGATCCTCAATACGACGTACGACATCACCTACGTCAGCGACGGCACGACGCCGGCCGCGAATCTGCTCATCGAGATGAGCGTCATGGTCAACAACGACGTGGTGGAGCTGGTCGTGACCGGTGCGGATCTTGGGTTTGGTTCCGGGGCGGGGACGTTTGACGGGACGTTTCAAACCAATGCCTTCAACGGCACAGTCTGGCAACCCGCGATCTTTCCGCACTCGATCATCGACCTGAACATCGGCGCCACGACGGGCGGCATCGAGGGAAGCGGGTTCTTCCAGAACTCGTTCATCGTCTTCGACGTCATCCCGGTGCCGGAGCCCGCCTCGATCATGCTGCTGCTGGGCGGCGCGGTCATCGGGCGGCGCGCGCGCCGCTGAGGCCAGTCAGCCGGCCAGCGAGAGCCGAACGCAACCAGACGCCGTCGAGCAAGTTTGTCATCCCGGCCGAGTGGCGGGCCGTCGGCCATCCTGCCGGCCGCCTGTCAGTTTCGTTCTTCCGAGCGATGCTTCGCATCGACGGCTGTACCGTGCTGCGTGTCCTGGCTGGGTTTGTCAAAATCGAAGTCGAACACCTGCGGGCGCTGGCCGTCCTTGAAGTCGATGAAAACCTTGATGCTCAGCGGCGGCGTGATCGCCCCGTCCACTTTCGCCGCCAAAAAGGCCTTTCCCGGTTCGAGCCCCACGGTCAGCGGCTTGCGCGCATTCTCGTCGGCGCCTTTCGGCCAGACCTTCCCCTCGCACGTGAACTTCTCGGCCGAGATCGGGCGAGTGAACTCGTCGTAGAAGTAGATGCGGAACTGGCCCTGCTCGGACAGCGTGCCCTCCAGATGATGTGTCTGGTCCGGCGCCATGAAGAAGATGCCGCCGTGCTTGGGCTCATGGTCGGCGTGTGCCCTCAGCTCGCTGAGCTGCATGCCACATTTAGGACACTCACCGGGCGCGGCGTAGCTCTTTTCGCTCTCGCAGCGCATCGGGCAGGTGTACTCCTTCGGCACGTACTTGTGCAGCACCTCAACGAGCTTCTGCATCTCGGCATAGACCTGCCGGGTGCCCTGCGCATCGCCGGCATCGGCCGCCTTGTCGATCGCATCAAATTTGGCTGCCAGCTCTTTGCCGGCCAGGTTGATCTCCTTGATGGCTTCCTTCGGTACGCCCGACTCCGGCTTGAGCGCTAATTGACCGATCACTTTTCCGACCTTCTGGATCACGTCGGCTTGCGCGTGCACCTGCTCAAGCTCCCGGAGCGTGATGAGCTCCGAAATCTCATGCATGCGGAGATCGATCTCCCGCACAGCGCTCTTCAGGTCCGTCGGCATGACGAACTCCACCGGCTTGCCGTGCTCGCCCCCGGCATGCGAATGCTGCGCCCGCGCGTACGGCGCCACAACCAGCGCAGAAAGTGAAATCATTGAGAACCTAACGATACGCATCGCGCGTCTTCCTTCCTTTCTAAGCCAGCAGCCGCGCCCCGTGCGCGGCTGAGCACAAACAATCAGATTCCCTTCGAGTGTAGAAATCCCCCGAACAGCGAGCCGATTCCGATGAGCGACAATGCCATCGAATCATTGAACATATGCTGCTGCGTCGCCCCCCAAAGCGTCCCACCCCGAAATTGCGATACCCACGCGAAAACCAGGCTCACAAACGCCAGCGTGAGCAGCAGCCGCCCGAGGAAAACGAAATCCGCGCGTAACGGCCGTCATTCGCCGGATTGCTCCGAACGAACGGTGCCTGCCGCGCATCACCCATACCCGCGACGGATCGCATGTTTTCACTGTTCACGGTTTGTGCCCCTTGTGTTCGTCCGACCCATGACCCATATCGTGTCCTTCACCGTGCGGGTTTTCAGAGGACGGCTTGGTCGGTTCGTCGAACTCGAACTCGAAAGCCTGCGGCTTCTGGCCGTCCTTGAAGTCGACGTTGAGCTTCAGGTTGAGCGGCGGCTTGATGGACGCATCGACTTGGCCTGTCAGGAATGCTTTTCCTGGCTCAGCCGAGAGCGTTACGTTCTTGCCCGCGGCCTCACTGCTGCCCTGTTTCCAGACTTTGCCCTCGGCCGTCGCACTTTCGGCGCTGACGGACTTGAGATTGGTGCCATACAGGTAGACGCGCAGCTCACCTTGTGCTGAAAGCGTCGCCTCGACCTGTCGCATGCCATCGCCTGACGACACGAGCGGGCCGCCGTGCGGGCCGCGGTCGGAACCCTTAACTTCCACAAGGTTCATCCCGCACTTCGGGCATTTGCCGGGTTTGTCGTAGGTCTGGTTGCCCTCGCACTTCATTGGGCAGGCGTACTCTTTGGGGACATACTTTCTGAGCGTCTCGGCGATCTGGACCATCTCGTCGTAGACTTTCCTGGTCCCGGCTAGATCGCCGGCGTCGCCCGCCTTATCGATCGCATCGAACTTCGCCGCGATGTCCTTGGCCGCCAGGTTGACCTCCTTGACCGCGTCTTTTGGAACACCGGAATCCGGCTTCAGCGCCAACTGCCCGATCACCTTTCCGATCTTCTGGATCACGTCGGCCTGCGCGTGCACCTGATCCAGATGCTTGGATTGCATCAACTCGTCGATCGCGTGCAGACGGTAGTCGATCTCTTTGACCGCATCCTTGTAGGTAGTGGGCATCTTGAACTCGACGGGCTTGCCATGCTCTTCTCCGTGGCCATGCTGCGCCTTTGCCAACGGCGCGCCCGCAGCCAATAGCGCCGAGCAGGCAACGGCAAATGTCTTGATTGAGGACATTGAACTTACCTTTCGTGAACAGGAGCCGGTACCCTCGAGCTACGCCGCTCATGCGGTACCGGGCAGCCGGGTAATCTCCGTACTTGGAACCCCTAATCTCTCAACTCGGGAGAGCCGACCATCCGCACCCACAACCGAGGCAGGTGTGTGCTCGGCGCGCCACGCGAACACCAGACGTTGCGACGCTTTGCACCCGAACCGCAGGAACACCGCGGGCGTGATGCAGAAATCCAGGAACGTGCTCGTGGTCAGCCCCCCGAGCACGACCAGGGCGACCGGGTAGAGGATCTCCTTGCCCGGCTGTCCTGACGCCAGGACCAGCGGAACCAACCCCAGTCCGGTGGTCAGGGCGGTCATCAGCACGGGGGCCACACGCTCCTGGCTGCCGCGAATGACCATCTCGCGTCCGAACTCCATTCCTTCGTGCGTCATCAGGTGGAGATAGTGACTGATCATCAGGATGCCGTTGCGGCTGGCGATTCCGCACAGGCTGATGAATCCAACCAGACTCGCGACGCTGAACGTTTCTCGCGCCAGCCAGAGCGCCAGGGCGCTGCCGATGAACGCAAACGGGATGTTCAGCATGACCTGGATGACCATGCGGGCCGACCGGAAGTGCGAATAGAGCACGGCGAACATGGCCACCAGCGACAATCCGCCGAGCAGCAAGATCAATCGCGTGGCCGACTGCTGCGCCTCGAACTGGCCGCCAATCGTCAGCGTGTAGCCGGCCGGCATCTTCTCGGGCGGCAGGTCCATGGCGATCGAATCCTGGATATCAGCCACTGTCCGGCCAAGGTCACGGCCTTGTACGTTGGCGGAGACCACGATCCGCCGCTGCACGTTCTCGCGGCTGATCTGGTTCGGCCCCGGCGTTTCACTGAGGCCGGCGACATCGGAGAGCAGCACGACGGCGCCGGTCGGCGAGATCAAACGAACGTCATTGAGCCGGCGAATGTCGTTTCGGACCGACTCGTCGAGCATCAGCACCAGGTCGTACGACTTCAGCCCATCGAGAACCTGGGACAGCACCCTGCCCTTCAGCGCGGTCTCGAGCGTCCGCACCAGGTCGGCGGGCATGAAGCCGACGCGGGCGGCCAACTCACGATTGACGCGGATCCGAACTTGCGGCACCAGCACCTGTTTTTCGACCTGCAAATCCACCACGCCCGGGATGCCGTTCATGGCGGCGCGGGCCTCCTCGCCCAGGTTGCGCAGCGTGTTCAGATCGTGTCCGCTGATCTTGACCACGATCTGTGCCCGCACGCCCGACAGCAGGTGATCGATGCGGTGGCTGATGGGTTGTCCGACGCCCACCGAGACGCCGGGCAGGGTCTCGAGCCTCTCGCGAATCTCCGCCAGGACCACTTGCTTGTCGCGGATCGTGGCGGGAGGCTTGCGTCCCTCGACGGTTGCATGCGCCTCCGGCGCTGTGGTGTCTTCCGGCACCCAGAAATCGACGTCGATCTCCGAGTAGTGCACGCCTTCAGCGTGCTCGTCCTGCTCGGCGCGCCCGGTGCGCCGGCCGGTGGATTTCACTTCGGGCACCGAGAGAAGCAGCTCCTCGGCTTGCGCGCCGAGCCGATCCGACTCGGCCAGCGAGATGCCCGGGTCGGCCACAACATTGATCGTGGCGGTGCCCTCATTGAACGCCGGAAGGAACTCGCTGCCCAGGCGCGTCACGAGGAAGACGCCCAGCAACACCATGCCCAGGGCCACGCCGATGACCGTCCAGGGCCTGGGCAGCGTGACGCGGTAGAGCAGGCGCGCGAAGCGCTTGCACGCCCGCAGCACCAGTCCATCCTTCTCTTCTGCCATCCGCTTCATGTTGGGGAGCAGGTACGACGCCAGGGCTGGAGTGACCGTCAGGGAAACGATCAGCGAGGCGAGAATGCTGACGATGTAGGCCACCGCCAGCGGCCGGAACAGGCGGCCCTCAATTCCCGATAGAGCGAACAGCGGCAAGAAGACCAGCAAGACGATCGCCGTACCGTACACGATCGAGCCGCGGATTTCGCTGGATGCCTCATAGACCACCTGCATGGCCGGTCGCGGCGCGGAGGAATGGCGGTTCTCACGCAATCGGCGAAAGACGTTCTCAACATCGACGATGGCATCGTCGACCAATTCTCCAATGGCGACTGCAATGCCGCCCAAGGTCATGGTGTTGATCGACTGCCCGAAAAACTTGAAGACCAGCGCCGTGGTCAGCAGCGAGAGCGGGATGGCGGTCAGCGTGATGAACGTCGTGCGGAAGTTCAGCAGGAAGAGCACCAGGACGATCACCACCAGAATGGATCCGTCGCGCAGGGCCTCGACCACGTTCTCGATGGCCGCCTGAATGAAATGTGACTGCCGAAACAGATCGGCGTTGATCACCAGGTCTTTGGGAAGTGCCGGCCGGAGCTGTTCGATGGTGTGGTCGATGCGGGCAGTCAGTTCGCGCGTGTCCGCGCCGGGCTGCTTCTGGATGGCCATGATGATGGCGGCCCGGCCGTCCATCGAGCCGTCGCCCCGTTTGATGGGTGCACCGCCCTCGCGTACCGTGGCGACGTCGCGCACCAGAATCGGACGGGTGACGCCCTGGCTGGAGCGTGTGGCCACCAGCGATGCCTCGATGTCGGACACGCTCGAGACGCGCCCTAGATTGCGGACCACGAGCTCCTGGCTGCCGCCGACGATGAACCCTCCGCCCGAGTTCTCGTTGGCGCGCTCGATGGCCTCCTCAAGATCGGTCAGAGTCAAGTCGTAACGGCGCAGCTTCTCGGGGTCGGCCAGCACTTGGAACTGCTTGACCTCGCCGCCCATCACGGTGACCTGCGCCACGCCGGCCACCGACAGGAGCGCCGGTCGGATGGTCCAGTCAGCCAGCGAGCGCACTTCCCTCGGCGGAAGCCCCTCGCTCCGCAGGCCGAGCAGCATGATTTCACCCATGATCGAGCTGATCGGCCCCATGACCGGAATTACGCCGGGCGGCAGCTTCTCTGCGACCTGGTTCAAACGCTCTTGGACGACTTGCCGGTCATATCGGATGTCCGTGCCCCAGGCGAACTCGACGTAGACAACCGACAGGCCAAGTCCGGATGTACTTCGGACGCGCTCCACCCCGACCGCGCCGTTCAGGGCCGTCTCCAGGTGAAACGTGACCTGCGTCTCGACCTCTTCCGGCGCCAATCCCGGCGCCTCGGTCATCACCGTAACGGTTGGACGATTGAGATCGGGCAGCACATCCGTCGGGAGCCGCATGGCCGTGAACAGGCCGTACGCCGCCAAGAGCGCTGCCGCAGCGAGCACCAGCACGCGGTTGTGCAGAGAAAACCTGATGATAGCGTTCAGCACGCGGGCAACCTACCTTCGCGACGTTTCTCGACCCTGAGACTCTGAGAATCTGAGCGAGGCGATATCATTGTTATTCGCTGGGTTTGCCTGTGACCTCGCCGGACGAGGCTTTTCCCACTTTTTCTCAGAACCCTCAGTCTCTCGGAGTCTATTTCCCCGCGCTGGCGAGCACCTTCGGTCGCAATTGCGTCAGTGAATAGGCCCCCTGCGTGACCACCACGTCGCCCGGTGCCAGGCCAGCCAGCACCTCGACGACCCGATCGTCCGTCAGCCCGGGCGTGATGTCCTGCTTCTGGTAGACATCGCCGTTCTTCACAAACACGAAATGCACCGGTCCGTCCTGCACCACCGCCGAGGTTGGCACGACGACGGCACTTTTCTCTTCCCGCAGGACCAGCGACAAATCCACGAACATGCCGTCCCGCAGGGTGCCGCCCGGATTCGGCGCGTCAATCAGCACGTGGGCGGTGCGCTTAATCTCGTCCAGGACCGGGCTGATGAACTTGACCGTGCCTGTCCCAAGGTAACTCGGATCGGAGATCGTCCGCACGCGCACGGCGCTGGCCGATCGATCCGTGATTCGGGAGATGAGCGATTCCGGCAGCTCCCCCTGGATCTGAACCGCCGCATAATCCGCGATCGAAAGGAGCGTCTCACCTGCCGCGGCCCAGTGGCCCGGCCGGGCCTTCCGCTCCACGACCACGCCGTCGGCAGGGGCTATCAGCCGAACCATGTTGATGGGCGCGTCGGCGGGCGAAACCTGCGACGAAGCCTCCGCCGCCATCTGAGTCGGCTCGATATTGGAGAGCGCCAGCAAAGCGTCGCGCGATAGACGCAAAGCATCGGCCTGACGCTTCAGCGCTTCAGCCTCCTGACGAGCTACGCTCAGGTCCACGGTTCTGAGCTTGGCCTCGCCTCGCGTCCGGATGGCGGCCGAGCGCTTCTCGGCCAAGACATTCAGCGAGATGGCCGTCTCGCCCGCCGATTCAGCCCGGGCAAGCTCCGCATCTGCAAGCTCAGCAGTGGCCTGGGCGTTTTCAACCTCCACCGACAGTTGCTGCACCCGCCCTTCGCTTCGCACGCTGTCCAGGAGCAACTTCTGGTAATCGGCTTCGAGCTTCCTCGCCTCGTAGATGTTCCGAGCCAGCTCGGGCGAGTCGATCTCGACCAGCAGGTCACCCGTTCGCACCACATCGCCCACTTGAACGTGGACCCCCAGGACCTTGCCGGCCGTGCGGGTCGAGATGGCCCAGTGTCGATCCGGCGCCGCCCGCACGATGCCGCTCAGCGTGAGCACCGCTTCGATCGACCCAAAGTCGACCTCCGCCGTCTGCAATCCGATGTGCGCCGCCGTCTCCGGCGAAATCCTCCGCGGCGTGTCCAGGTCATACGGCCCGATCTCCGCGCCGCCATGCCCCTCGTGCGCGACGGCGACGTGCGCGAAAACCAGCCCGAGCATGACGGACGCCGTGTGGCATGGCCAAGCGCAAGCGCGGCCATGCCCAGCAGCCTGCATGCCCGTGCTACGCTTGGGCATGCCACGCCGATCGGGCACGATCTGTCGTCCCATGGAATCACCCTCGACGTCGCCAGCCAGTCAGGGGCAGGCGGACCGCTTCGGTCTGCACGCCTATGCTTCGATGCTCCGGGGCTGCCAATTCTTCCCGGAATGTACGGAACACCATTGCGGGGCTACGCTACAGGCATAGTAACACCGACCGCCGCGGCCGGTGAGCACCGGTTCAGCTCGCGCCAAGAGTCCGCGATTGTGACCGAAGAAGAAAAACTCGTCCAACGCTGTCGAAGCCAAGACCGCGAGGCTCAGCACGAGGTCTACCGCCGCACCTCGCAGCGCATCTACCGGTTACTGTTGCGGATGACCGGTGACGCCGACGCTGCCTTCGACCTCGCCCAGGAGACGTACGTCCGCGCGTTCACGCGGATCGGGCAATTTGACGGCAAGTCAGCGCTCGCGACCTGGCTGTATCGAATCGCCGTCAACGAGGCCCTGCAGCACCTGCGCCGCGCCGGACGCGCGGCCTCGCGCCTGACCGACGATCCGGCCCGCCGAGAGGCCGCCTCACCCGATACCGTCGCCACACGGCTCGATGTCCAGGCCGCCCTGGCAAGACTTACCGCGATCGATCGTGCCATGCTGCTGCTTCGCTATCAGGACGGCTTGGACTACGCCGCGATCGCCGAAGCAGTGGGCTGCCGACCGGGCACGGTAGCCTCGCGCTTGAACCGCGCCCGCGGACGGTTGCGTGAGCTGCTGGCGGACTACGACCCGGAAGAAAGCGTCCGGCCAAGCCATCCAATAGAGGCGGGTCGGATGGAGTAGAAGATGGACCGTAACCTCATTCAAGATCGCCTCGACGCCTACGTGGCGGAGGGGTGCGATTCCGGCCTCATCGAGCCGCACTTGGCGACTTGTGCTGACTGCCGGCGGGCCGTTGCCGAGCTCACCGTCCTGCGCAGCGCGATGGCCGAAGCGCCCCAGCCCCTGGTTCCCGAGGCGCTCTGGCACGCGATCGAGCGGCGCTTGGACCAGGCGCCGGCGGTCGGCGTCCGGCGTGGCCGACGGCTCCGTCCGTTAGCGCTGGCCGCCAGTGTGGGCTTGGCCATCAGCGCGACGATGTTCGCTCTGCACCGCTGGGGCGACGGAGCATCGAAGGTTGTCGCAGCACCGAGCGTCGATTTCGATGCCTTGCTGGCCCACGTCGCCCGCGATGGCGACCGCGGCCTCGACCAGTTCCTCCGCGAGCATCGCGCTCGGCCCGTGACGCCCGAAGAAGCCCGCACCGTCGCACCGGACGTTCGATTCAGCGTGCCTGAGGCGTTGCCGGGCGGCTTTGCCCGTCAGGCCGTCTACGCGCTGCCATTCGGGCAGCGTCACGCCGTCGCCGCTCGCTATCAACGCGGCGATGAGCTGGTCTGCGCCATCTTCCACCCGGCCATGAGCCAGGCGCCCGGGCCTGACGGACAGAAGCGCTGCACGTGCACCGTCGGGCAGCACGGCGGGTGCATGGAATCGCGCGGCCAGTGGAACCTGCTGCGCGTGACTGAGGCGACCGGCTGCCGCTGCACACCCGAAGCCTGTCAGTGCGACCCCACCACCTGCCACTGCGTCGTCTCGCGTCTGAACGAACCGGCGGAGTTGCCAGCCATCGTGGCGGCCATCTCGCGGGATGAGGATGCGAAGGTCAGACGGACGGAATGACGCCGAACTCTCGCAGGATGTCAAGAAAGTCCGGGAACGCATCGCGCTGGAGCCACTCTCGACGCAGGTAGAACCCGGGCAGGACAGACGACAGGATCCTGCCATCTTGCTCGGGCAACGGACGGTATCGGCCTTCACTGGAAAGGCCCGATCCCTCAAGCGCCGCAGAGAGCGGGTCCGCGATCCAGTATTCGGGCACACCGGCCGACTCATACTCGAGGTATTTTTCGCGCCAGTCGCGTGCCTCGCTCTCCGGTGACACGATCTCGATCACCAGATCCGGCGCACCATCTACCACATTGTCTTTGATGATCACCTGGCGGTCCGCGGCGACGAAGAACAGATCGGGCGAACGGCGACGGCGCATGCCTGGCAGGCGAAACTGGACAGGCTCGGCGAATACGGTCCCGAGCTTGTGATGTTGCACGAAGCCGCAAACCAGCGGATGGAGAAAGCCGAATGCAAAACCATGCCGAAGGCACACGGCCGACATCAGGATCACCTCACCATCGACCCACTCGGCCCAGGTCTGGTCGTCGCACCAGTCCTCGAATTCCTGCTCGGTCATCGTCCGGCCGGGATGGGCCAGGCTCTCAATCGGTTCGAGTTCTGCCAATGGTTGCACATCGTGCATGATCACGTCTCCCAACGACTATTGTAGCTCGGCGATCGGGCGTCTCCAAAGGCCGCGCCGATGCACCATCGGGGTGGCATGGGCAAGCGATCGTCGCGGCTTTTGGCGACGATCGCTTGCCCGTGCTCCTGAGAGTGTGTCGCCTGGCCTGCACGGGCAAGCAGACGGCCGCTTGCCCGTGCCACCCACGCAGATAGCGACGCATCAGGCACGGCCACTTAGCTCGCCGGCACGCGCCGGGTCGTTTCGATACGCCCGGCCAGTGGTCCGGTGTCGAAGCGGAACCAGAGCAGGTACGCGTCGCGCTCAGCTCGCGGCGCTCGCACGGAGCGCGTGCAGAACGTGCCTCAGGCGAAGCCCGAGAGCGCCTTGGCAAAGACCTTCCCGCCCTGACCGAGCAGTCGAATTTCGGCCTGCGTGGGCGTCGCCACCGGGTCCGGCGGGCGTCGCACCGAACAGTGAGCCAGGTACAGGCCGCTACGGGCGATGAGCGTAGGTTTCACTACGACGGTCTGCTCGGCGTCGCCCGGGCTGCCACGCACCGAGAGCTCGATTCGCGGCTCAAGGCCGGCCAGCGGCTCGACCGTTGTCGGCGCATCCTCGGTGACACGATGGTCATACGTGCCACGCCCGGCAAACTGATACTCCCAGACTCGGCCGTCCGAGTCCTTGAGCTGAAGCATCAGGCTGGCGATCCGATAGTCTCCGACGGGCACTTGAACCGCGCCCGTGGCCTGTCGCACGCTGGTCAGCTCACCCAGATGGCTCACGAGGTCAACCGTGGCCTGCTGCATCGACTCAGGCGCGGCGGCGGCGGCCCGGCCCCATGCGAGATTCAACCAACCCTTGCGGTCGGAGCGGCGGTGTGCCTGCAAGTGCCGGCCTGCCGCGTCCACGCTCACGGTGAACACGCCATCGTCGAGTGTCAGCGGCGTGCCCAGCAGGAAGTGCTCGCTGAGCGCGTCGAAGTGCCCATCGTCGTCGAGATCGACCCACAGCCGGTCAGCGCCCGGGCCGTCGAACAGGCCGTCGGCGTTGCCGTCGACCAGCGCGGCTCGATGCTCCGCCGCGCCGATGGCGAGCGAGCCGCTCATGTAGCCGCGCACGGCGTAGAGCAGCCCGTCGCTCGCGCTCGCCCGCCGCAGCACGAGGGTGCGCTTGCCAACCGTCGGTACCTGAACCAAGACCTCGACCTTGCCTTGATCGAATTCGAAGCGCTCATCTCGCCCCAGCCGCCCGTTTTGATCGACATCGATGGCCAGGAGCGGCGCATCAGCAGAATCTGCGTTCCATACAAGTTGAAGTGCCGACTCGGCATCGGCGCCAACGGGTAGGAGTCCGTACTTGGCATCGGGAGGAACGCCGTCGGTCGAGTCTAACGGCCGGGGCGGCGTATCACCGAGCACAACGGTGCGAAACTGCAGCACGCTTCGGCCGTCGCACGATGACTCGTCAACGAAGTCGAACTCCCCGGCCCGTGCGACCAGGCACATCGAGAGCACGGCCAGCTGCTGGATGGGGACGCCGCGCATTCAATCCTCCTCGCTGGCCGGTCCAAGGTATCCGATCAGCGACCGCACCGTGCGCGTGCGGTCGCCCGGCGCAATGGTTAGCAATTCGAGGGCTGTGGCCACGCCGCTCTCGAACAGGTCGAAATCAGTGTCGGCTGCAGCCTTTTCTAGCGCCTCGTTGCACAACTCTACGGCGCGACGGGGATCGGCCAGTGACCAGGCCTGTATCCAGTTCGACTTGCGAAATCCGGTCATCCCCTGACCGACAAGACCGGCGCGCGGCTCAAGGCCGCGCAGCAACGTGGCGGCTGTGTCCGGATCGCTCAGCGCCAGCACCATGGCCACGCGGACCTGTTGCTCGACGATGTTGGCCGCCGAGTGCTCGCGCTCGAGCGTCGGCCGAAGTGCGAGCGTTCGATAAACGAGGCTCTGCGGGTCCCGGTAGCCCCAGCGTGCCGCCTCGCGGGTCAGCAGAGCCGCCTCAACCGCCCGCCCTCCAAACGACTGATGCGTGTCAAACGCATTCCGAGCCCCCCAAAGCGTCTCGAACGCTCGATCCATCACGTCCGTGGCCAGCTTGCGGTCACGGCTTGCGAAGGCGGCAGCGATGCGTCCAAAAGCGACCGCTCGATACAGCGGACTGGGGATGTCTTCGGCGGCCCGCATCGCCTTGTCGAAACTCGTTCGCGCCAAGTGTGCCGCCAATTCCACACTCGCGGAGTTGCGAACGAGCGAGTCGGTGGTGGACGCCAGCTCCACCGCTCGAGCCGGATCGTGCGTCGCGACGCCGCGGACGACATTTCGCAGCAGAAACCGCTTCGCCGACTCATCTTGCGCCGCCTCGACGATCCGCACGGCGCGCCGCTCGTCGAAGCAAGCCAAGGCCATGGCGATCTCGCCGCGGTCGTACTCGGGGAACGCGTCAAGGCCGGCGTCCTCAACGGCTTTGCCGACTTCGTGCACGATTCTTCCGGCCGCGTCGACCTTTCCCAGTCGGACCAGAAGCTGGGCCGCCTGCGCGAGCCCGCGAGTCCGGTGTGGCTGCTCCAACGCGCGGGCGCGAAGCAGAGCCTCCTCGGCCAGTCGCAGGGCAGCCTGAGGCGAGGGCGTAGCGAGCCGTGCCGCCCACGCGTGCAAGTAGCCGAACGCTTTGTCGGCCGGCAGATCGGTCAGCAGGCTGATGGCCTCGTCAACGTTCGTGACCAGGTGCTGTTCAGCGACTGTCGTACGCACGATCAGATCGAGGCGCGGGTCTTGAGCCGACCATTCGTACGCGCGGCGGGCGTCGATGCGCGCCATCGCGCGGATCAATGTCGGCGCGGGGTCATGGCCGACCCATTTGGGCGCCAGTGTCCAGGCTCGTTCCAGCAGGGGTCGAGCGAGCTGTTGTTGTTCGGCCAGCGAAGGCCGCCGTTGGGGCGAGCTTGCGCCGTCCGTCGGCGACTCGTCGGGCCGCCGCAGCGTGATGGTCACGTCAGTCGCACCGGGCGCTGCGCACGTGCCGCCGGCGCGATACGTCGGCTTCGTCGCGCACAAGAAGATCGGCACGTCGTACAGACCCTCGATGCGGAATTGCCCGTTCACGTCCGTGGCCACTTCCACTCGCTTCGGTCCGTCCCCCGAATTGACGACCATCGCGCCAGCGATGGGCTGGCCGGCGGAATCGAGCACGCGGCCCTCGACGATGCCTGCCACGGCGTGCAGCGTGATGGGCGCCAGCTCGCGTATCTTGCCCGCCTCGACTTCGACCAGCGGCGATTCGCTGCGGCTGCGCCCGTGCGCCTCGACGAAGACCTGGTAGTGATCGGCCGGCCACAGGGCGCCGCTCTCGAACTGGCCGGACTCGTCAGCCGCGAGCGTTTCGAGCACCGACGAGCGCGACAGCCCGCCGCTGGTGGCGTGGTTTCGCCATAGAGAAATGGTCGCTCTCGCAACGGGGCCACCTGCCTCATCGACGACGCGTCCGCGGATCCGGGCGGTATGTTCCAGCGACACGACCAGCCGCACCGGCTCCGGTTGCTCGTCAGCCGTGAGCATCGTCACCTGCTCCGTGACAGAGCTTGACGTTCGCGCCCACAGGCTGACCGAGTCACCGCCGGCGACCGGACTCACCCGAAACCGACCCTCCGGACTGGTCAGGATGGGCTCGCCGTGGCTGCGCAAGGACGACCGCAGCGTGTCCGTGCCGTCCACGACGACTTCGGCGCCCGCGACCGGCGCACCTTCTGAGTCAACGACGAGGCCCTCGATCTGCTTCGCGGGTTGGACGCGAAGCGTGGGCCACTCCAGGTCGTCTCTTGCGTCGATCTGTTGTGGGAAGCTGAGAATGTCTGGCGTGACATACCCGGCGGGCGCGCCGCTGATGCGCACGTTCACACTTCCGGGCCGCGCGCGGACTCGAAACGATCCGTCGGCCGTAGTTGTGCTGCGTTCGATCTCCGTCAGAACATCGTCGATGTCGACCGAGCTGCGAACATCGACGTTCGCCACGCCGTCATCGGTTTTGGCATCGACCACGCGGCCGCGGATCCAGATGGCCGGCTTAAGCGTGATGCGAATGCCCTCCACCGATTCGCCCGGCCGGACGACAATCTTGCCGCTGCGCTCGTAGTAGTAGCGGAGGTCGGGGTCGATGGTGACGCCGAGGTAGTAATCGCCGGCGGGAAGCTGATCGATCCGGAACGTACCGTCGGCGCCGACGGGCCGCAGAACGGGCGAGTGCGACATGCGAAACTCGCCGACCGGGGTCAGCGGATAGTCATTGTCTCGCGAGACGCGCAGTTTGACGCCGCCGTGCCATTCCTCGTCCGAACCCAGAGCGATCCGGCCGGACAACGAACCGGTTGCGGGTAGTGCAAGCACGATGGGCTTCGACAGGGTCCAGGTCACTTCCGGTGCTCCGACCCCGTCCGCGACAACCGTGGCCGATATCGACCCGGTCGTGGGGACATGGCGTAAGACAAAGTTGCCGTCCGCATCGGTCGTGGCTGCTACCTGGCCGGCGAGCTCGGTTGGCAGGGCACACGAGTCCGGTGAGTACTCGCGTAGCGCCGTCGCATTGAGCCGGTAAGGCTTAACGCGCGCGCTGCGGACCGGCGTGCCATCCGCCGTTGTCACGCGGCCCGTGTAATCGGCCGTCTCGCCGAGCGTGATGGCGACGTTCGAGCGCGCCGCCGGGTCGATCCGAGACGCCCAGCCGAGGCGATGTCGGCCGTCGCGCGCCACGACATAGCGTTGTCGCGGATACGGAGCGTCCAACGCCAGCGCGCGGTCGTTTATCTGAAAGCGGCCTTCGCCGTCGGTCTCGGCTTCCGAAATGGCCGCCGACTCTGGTCCGGCCTCGAACACCAGCCAGACCTGCGCACGGGCCACCGGCTGCCCGTCGGAATCCCGTACCTGGCCGGCGAACGCTGCGGGCGCGTCCTCGGCACACCATAGGCCAGCCGCGAATGCGAAGACGTATGCAAGTGATGCGATCATCGACGCTCCTGTCGACGCGCTGCGCGGGTGACGCTCCGCGGCGCGACCGCAGAACTCAGCCGCCAGTCTACCGCATCTGTTCATCATCGAGTATGGGGACGCCGTGTGCGACGCGCAACCGGTCCGGGGCCGGCCCGTCGCGTACGTTCCGCTCATCTCATGGAAGCAAAGTTTGCGCACACAATCCGCAGGCCTCGCGCGACTACCCCGCATTTCTCACCAACCCCAGGGTGAGAAATGCGGGCTACGTACTCGCGCGAAAACAAGCTGAGTGAAACGCGAAACTAATCGCCTTCAAGAGCCGCTCTTTTCGCTCTGCGCCTCAGCGCCTCTGCGAGAGGTTTGTTCAGGCAATCCCGTCGCAGGTGCTAACCGCAACGGCCTTGACATACAGTATTAATGTCATACTTGATCCATAGATTCATGCACTAGCATCGCTACGTGAGACCGCGTTGCAAAATGGAATCGAAATTGCCACAATGAGTCGCATTGTGGTATTTCTGCCTCGATTCTTGCGCGTGCCGGCCGAGCACTGCTTTCTTTTCGGACCGCGTGGGACCGGGAAATCGGTCTGGACGGCTCAGGCCTTTCCACAAGCCCTGCGGGTCGATCTGCTGGACGGCGACGTCTTTCGGATGCTCAGCGGCCGCCCGGAGCGGCTGCGCGAATTGATCGGAGGTCAGCCGCGCGCCTCGCAGGTCATCATCGACGAGGTGCAAAAGGCGCCGGCGCTGCTCGACACGGTGCACAAGCTTATTGAGCAGAAGCCCGGCGTTCAGTTCGTTTTGACCGGATCGAGCGCCCGGAAGCTGAAGCGCTCCGGGGTCGACCTGCTTGGCGGGCGGGCGCTGAATCTGACGCTCCACCCCTTCATGGCCGCGGAACTGGGCGACGCGTTCGACCTCGACCGTGCGTTGCAGTATGGCACGTTGCCGCTCGTGTTGGCTGCGCCGCGGCCGGCCGAAGCGCTCAAGGCCTACGTCGCCCTCTACCTGCGTGAAGAGGTTCAGTCCGAGGGGCTCACGCGAAACATCGGCGGCTTCGCGCGCTTCATGGATGTGTTCAGTTTTTCACACGCATCGGTGCTCAACATCAGCAATGTGGCCCGCGAATGCGAGATTCAGCGCAAGACCGTCGAGGGCTATGTCTCGATCCTCGAAGACCTTCTGCTGGCCTATCGTGTCCCGGTGTTCTCGCGCCGGGCCGTCCGCTCGACGGCCGCGCATCCCAAGAGCTACCTGTTCGACTGTGGAGTATTCCGCGCGCTGCGCCCGGCCGGTCCGCTCGATCGGGCTGCAGAGATCGAAGGCGCGGCGCTGGAGGGCCTGATCGTCGAACATGTACGGACCTGGAATGCCTGCCGCGACGGATCCAATCAGCTCTACTACTGGCGGACGCGCTCGGGCGTCGAGGTCGATCTTGTGCTCTACGGGCGCGACGGTTTGTGGGCTATCGAGGTCAAGAACAGCCTTCGCGTCGACTCAGACGACGTGCGCTCGCTGCGCAGCTTTCGGCAGGACTATCCAGAGAGCCAATGCCTGCTGGTCTACCGCGGCGAACGGCGGCTCGAAATCGGCGGGATCCTTTGCGTTCCATGCCATGAGTTCCTTCGTCAACTGCATCCCGCTCGAGATACCTTATTCCAACCTTGAGAAGCGGAGCGCCGCGGGCGCGGCGTGCGGCGTCACTCGATCCGCGAGGCCGATAGGCGCTGGTCGAGGTTGAAGGCGGCGCTGATCAGGGCCAGGTGCGTGAAGGCCTGCGGGAAGTTGCCCAGGTGCTCGCCCTTGGGGCCGGTCTCTTCGGCGTACAGGCCGACGTGATTGGCGTAGCCCAGCATCTTTTCGAACAGAAACCGGGCCTGCTTCACGTCGCCGGAGCGGGCCAAGCACTCGATGTACCAGAACGTGCACATGTTGAACGTGCCTTCTTCGCCGGCCAGCCCGTCGCAGGCGGCCGTGCCGATCTTGTAGCGATAGACCAGCGAGTCATCGACCAGACTGTCGGCGATGGCGGCCAGCGTCGACAGCCAGCGCGTGTCGGTCGGGCCGACGAACTTGACCAGCGGCATCAGCAGGCTGGCGGCATCGAGCACTTCGGAGCCGCGGTACTGCACGAAGGCCCGCAGCCGCTCGCTCCAGAAGTTGGAAAAGATGTCGCGGTAGATTTCGTCGCGGACCTTGTACCACAGGTCGCGCGGCGCGGGGAACGAACGCTTCTCGGCCAGCCGGATGCCGCGGTCGATGGCGACCCAGCACATCACGCGCGAATAGAGAAACTCCTGCCGGCCGCCGCGGACTTCCCAGATTCCCTCGTCGGGCAGCCGCCAGTTCTGGCAGACCCAGTCGATGAGCCGCACCAGGTTAGTCCACAAGTCATATGAAATGGGCTCGCCGTACTTGTTGTACAGATAGACCGAGTCCATCAGCTCGCCGTAGATGTCGAGCTGGAGCTGTGAGTAGGCCGCGTTACCGATGCGCACCGGCGACGAGCCGCGATAGCCCTCCCAGTGTGCCAGGATCGTCTCGTCCAGCTCGTGCCGGCCGTCGATGCCGTACATGATCTGGAGCGAGCCGTCTGGCTCGAGCTCCCCGCAGCGCGATTCGATCCAGCGCATGAAGGCTTCGGCCTCAGCCGTGTATCCTAGCCGCATCAGCGCGTAGAGCGTGAACGACGCATCTCGAATCCAGGTGTAGCGGTAATCCCAGTTGCGGACGCCGCCGATCTCCTCGGGCAGGCCCAGCGTCGGTGCGGCCACAATCGAGCCATAGGCCTGGGACGTCATCAGCTTGAGGGCCAGCGCCGAGCGATTGACAATCTCGCGCCAGCGGCCGCGGTAGCGCGAGCGGGCCACCCAGTTGTGCCAGAAGTCCATCGTCTGCTTGAACTGCTTGGGCACGAAGTCGGGATTGGCGGCCGGCGATTCGCGACCCTCTTCGGCCAGTTCGAGCACGAACGAGGCCGATTCGTTGGCCCGCAACGTGAATCGGGCATGAGCGGCACCGTGACGAATGTCGATCGGGACCGACGTGCGCAAGCGGATGGCGGTGCCGTCCGCCCCTTGAGATTCGAAGACCACCAGGCCGTCGCGCTGGTACACCTTGTGCTCGGCCCGGCCGTAGTCGAAGCGCGGGTCGAATACCATCGAATGCTGGACTTCGCCGCGCACGGTCTTGACCCGCCGCACGAGGCAGTGTCCGCCGCCGTCGCCGCACACCGGCATGAAGTCGGTCAGCTCGGCCACACCGTCGTCGGACAGCGTGCGCGTCAGCAGGATGTTGGAGTCCGGCAAGTAGAGTTGTTTGTGCCGCGCGTCTTCGAGCGTCGGATGGATGCGAAACCGCCCGCCGTGCTGACGGTCGAGCAGCGCGGCGAAGATGGTGGGCGAGTCGAAGCGTGGGTACGACATGAAGTCGATCGAGCCATCCATCCCGACCAGGGCCACGGTGTTCAGGTCGCCGATGATGGCGTAGTTCTCGATCGGCTGATATGCGGTCGCCGATTCAAGCGATGTCGGTCGCGTAGATTCGTCGTCGCGCAACGTGGCCGGCGGCAATGTTGCCGTGACGTTCGCGGGTCTTGATGCTCGTCTCGTCATGCCTCTCGGCCTCGGATGCCGTGCTACGTGCTGGACCTAATCAAGAACCATGGTGCGCGAACGAGTGTGCCGGGAGTGGCATGCCCAAGCGTAGCGCGGGCATGACGGACAAACGCGCTCTTCATGGCCGCGCTTGCGCTTGGCCATGCCACACGGGCAGACGGCGACGAAGTGGGCATGACTTCAGCTTCCGGCGAACGCCAGTTGGATCACGGAGGCGTCGGCCAGGTCTACGTCGCCGTCGGCGTCGAAGTCGCCAGGTCCGCACGACGGAACCAGCGGCGCCAACGATGGCCCGGTGATCACCGTAACGAAGCTCTGCACATCGGCCAAGTCGACGTCGGCGTCCGCGTCCACATCGCCCGCCAGTTTGACGCTTGGGGCCACAGCCCACTGAATGGCTTGGTCAAACAGCGTCTTGCCGGCCGGCGTGAGCAGCGGCCACGTTGCGTCCTCAAACGGCAGGAAGACGCGCCGGGCCGGGGCCACGTGGCCGCCGAGCAGCTCCGCGCCAGCATCGGCCGCCAGCACGGCGAACTGCGTCGTGCTGCCGATGCGTCGAGCCAGCGCCTCGACCTGCGGGCCGATTGGACTGGCGCCGAGGCTAATCAACGTGGCGGCGTTGGCAATCGCCACGACGCCGGCTGGTAATCCTGCCGTGATGGGATGCGTGTTGCTCAGCACATGAATCGACGTTTGACCCGGCAGCACCAATCCGCTCTGAGCCAGCGGCTCGCGGGCGGGCGTCAAAAGCGCCTGCTCCCAGAAGACGAATGCGATCGGGACGTCGCGGAACTCGCTGCCGATGTTGCCGGAGGTGATGGTCGATGACGCGATCGCCACGTCGAACTCCTCGGCCAGCTCATCAGCCAACGGGCGATTGGCCGGTTCGTCGTCGAACGCGGTGACGGCGTAGCCACTCGCGGCCAGGTGGCTGACATAGCCAGCGTCCGAAGCCGACAGCGGCAGGTTGCCGATGAACGCCACGCGGCCGGCAAAGCCCGCCGCAATCAGATCGTTTTTCTGCTTGACGACCGCGCCGCCGGCGTTGACGACGGTCAATCGCACCGTGTACAGCCCCGGAACCAGATAGGCGTGTGCCGGATGCAGCGCGCTGCTCGTGTGACCATCACCGAACTCCCACAACCAGGACAGTGGTGAGGGAACGTTCGACACATCGGTGAAGCTGACGCACAGCGGCGCCGGCCCGGCGGTGTAGTCAGCCGCGAAGTCGGCCGTGCCGGTGTAGCGCACGCGCAGGATGTTGGCGCCCACATCTGTCGGCCCCGAAAAGCCGACGTCTTTGTAGAGATCGCTGAAGTACAAGCCGTCCGGCCCCGCCGCCAGCGCCACGGCCGTCGCCTTGCCCGTGCCGTTGTAGGCGATCAGCGGTGTCGGACCGCTGATCAGGTTCTCCTGATTGCCGAGCACGAACTCCGAAATCCGCTTCCCATTTATTTGCGGCCCGCTGGCCCAGGTCGGGCCGGATTCGGTCACGAACGCGTGCCCCATCTTCTCGGGCGGGAAACCGCTGCCGCCAAACGTCTCGAGTTCGACGAAAACCATGTTGACCGGTGCCGTCGATGGCGACCAGTTGTAAATGGCGAAGTTCGCCATCTGGGCATTGCTGGATGCACCGCCCGACCAGCCGAAGTTGCGGCCGGCCACGATCTTGGCCAGCCGATCGACGCTCGGGCCGTTCTCGACTTCGTAATGCCCGCCGTCCGCCGCCCGCCACGTGCCACCGAACGGGTTCCGCAGCCCGTATGCGAACACGTAGTCACCGGCATGGATCCCGTTGGCCGGGTTGTAGAACGGATTCGTGCTGGCAGGCGAGCCATCGAGATTCATCCGCAGGACTTTGCCGCGGTACGACCCGAGGTTCTGCGCGACGCTGGCCTCGAAACCGTCGCCGGTGTGCACGTAGAGCAGTCCGTCCGGACCGATCGTGATGTTCGAGATCTGGTGCGACTGGCCCATCGACTCGCCCGGCATGTCGAGGATGGTCACCTGCGAATCGGCCGTCAGGCCGCCGTCGAGGCTGTGAAATCGCACGACTTTCGGATAGTGCGTGCCCGGCGAAGACGGCGAATCGTAGAGCAGCGTGGCAAACACGTCGCCGCTCGCCGGATCGACGACGATGCCGGCCAGGCCCTGCTCGCCGGAGCCGGGGAAGGTGCCGGTCGGCTCAAAGTCGAGCAGTCCGCTGGCATAGTCGAGCACATCGCCGCCGCGCGTGACGACTTTGATCGTGCCGTACAGCTCCGCGACGTAGTAGAACGGATCGTCGGCGGCGTCGCCCGGATCGGGGACAAACGCGATGTTGACCGGCAACTGGAAGCCCGTCGCGACCACTTCAACCACGTAGCCGGGCTGGAGTACCGACCATGGCACCGGCGGTCCCGCGGCGAGCTGCGAGAAGTCGGGCGAGGTCTGCACCGCGGAGCCATAGAACGTGGCCCCGTTCTGCGCTACCCATAGCCACAGCGACTGGCCGGCCGGAATGCTCGCGGCCGGCAGGTAGGCGACGTGATCCTCACCGTGATCATCAGCAAACTGAAGCTGCGAGGCCGCCAGAATCAAGCCGCCGGGAGCATCACCGGCGTCAATCCGAATGCGCACATCCGCATGGTCGTCGAGCGGTGGGGGGTTGGTCAGAGCGTTCATCGAACCGTCGGCTGCCGCGATCTCGAGCAGCAGCTCGCCGACCGGCGACTGAACGCGCAGGCGCGACGCAACCGCCGACGGAGGCAGAATGATCGGTTGGTTCGTCGCATCGAGCCATTGCGGCGTCGGGATCGCGCCGATGTCATCAAGCGAGAGCGGGAACACGGCCGTGGCCGGGCCGGTGTGAAACGGGCGGGTCGCGAACGCGCTCCACTCGCTGGCCGGCTGCCCGCTGCTGTCTTTGTGCCGGACGCGCAGCTGATAGTCACTGTCGTACGCGAGCTGCAAAGCGCCAGCCAGCGCGTTCTCGAAAACCCCATCGCCGAGATGGATGTGCACCGCTTCGAGGCCGCTCACGCACAACGCCTTCCACACGCGCTGCGACGGCGCCAGCGTCCAGATCTCCCAGTCACTGCACGCGTGCGTGTCGCCGGGGTCCGGGTCCGAGAAGGCAGCCGTCTCCATGTGCACGTCCGCCGCGTTGACGATCTGTGCGTCCGTGGCAGGCTCGGTGATGACCGGTGGGTTGGGTGGAGTGTTGGCCAACGCGGCCGCTGTGAGTATCAGCAGCGAGACAATCGCAAGGCGGTGATCGATCATCCATTCCACTCCGTATGGCGCGGTTCACGCGCGCACTCGCTCAGGCTTCAGGCTTCGCCGTCGGTGCGCCATCCCAATCCGTGTTCACTCGTGTTGATCCGTGGCCTCATCCCGCCTCTCATCCGTGGCGTCTGGTCCAAGCCGATCACACGCGGGCCTGAAGGGCCGCCTGAGCCGTGGCCATGTCTTCAGCCGTCGGCGCGCGGCCGCTGGTCATCATCGTATCGAAGCAGTCGAACAGATAGCTGGCGTCGTGCGGGCCGGGGCTGGCTTCGGGGTGATACTGCACGGCGAAGATCGGCAGGTCGCGGTGGCGGAAGCCCTCAAGCGTCTGGTCATTGAGGTTTACGTGCGTGGGCTCACCGCCGACGCGGGCCAGCGAGACCGTGTCGATCGCAAAGCCGTGATTCTGCGAGGTGATCTCGACCCGCTGCGTGGCCCGGTTCTTCACCGGCTGATTTCCGCCGCGGTGGCCGAACTTGAGCTTGAAGCTCGTCGCACCCATGGAGAGTGCCAGCAGTTGGTGCCCGAGACAGATGCCGAAGATGGGCACCTTGCCGCTCAGCCCCTTGAGCAGGTCGATCGCGTACTTGACGGCCGCCGGGTCACCTGGTCCGTTGCTAATGAACACGCCGGAAGGACTTTGCTCGAGGATCGATCGGACTGGGACGCTGGGCGGGACGACGTGCACCTCGCAGCCGATGTCAACCAGGTGGCGCAGGATGTTGCGCTTCATCCCACAATCGATGGCGACCACCGTGCGCCCGGGACGATCTAGCCGGCGGGCCGCATTGAATTCGGTCACAAAGCCCTCAGTCCAGCGTGACTCCTCTTTAGGACAAACGTCCTTCACGAAATCTGCGCCCGACATGGACGGCGAGGCTTGTGCCAAGGCGACGGCTTCGGCTGGACTGCCGATCTCGGTCGTGATCACGCCGCGCATGGCGCCGTCGACGCGCAGCTTGCGCGTCAGCGCCCGCGTGTCGATGCCCTCGATGCCGATGACTTTGTGCTGGGCCAGCCAGTCTTCCAGACTCATGACGGCCCGGAAGTTGCTGTGACGGCGGGCCAGCTCCTTGATGACGAACCCGAACACCTGCGGCCGCCCGGACTCGACATCCTCGGCCGTGACGCCATAGTTGCCGATCAGCGGGTTGGTCATGGTCACGATCTGGCCGCAGTACGACGGGTCGGTGATGACCTCCTGATATCCGGCCAGCGACGTGTTGAACACGACCTCACCCGGCTGCGTACCGGTGCCGCCAAACGACGTGCCCGCAAAGACCGTGCCGTCCTCAAGGGCCAGCAAGCAACGTTGGTTTGATCGGGCACTCACCGCAGCCGTACCTCCAGATCGCAGGCGTTGCGATCGCCGCTGATTGTAAGCTGTCGTGGTCCCCTCGCCAAACGCAAAGGAAACGCACGTGCCGTGACCGGTCTTGAGGGCCTGCTGTTCGTTCGCCCGGAGGGCGCGCGTCTTTGCCAGGGACTTCAGTCCCTGGAAGCCGCTCATATCCTACACCGCCCGGAGGGCGGGCGAACGCAGAGATAGCGAACGTTCGTCCGCCCTCCGGGCGGAAGAAAAGAAGGAAGGCCGGCCACCAGGGCCTGAAGGCCCTGGCAACGGTCGTGCGCCCTCCGGGCGAAAAACGTCGCACTGGCGCGCAAGGCCCGACATGCTCTTACGCCGCGCACTCGCGACGAAGTTGCGATCCGCGGTTGTGAGACGTATACTGGCACTGATGAGATCCGACGCGATCAAGAAGGTGCTCAAGAGCCAGCCGTCTGAGCCCGTGCGCATCGGGCTGTCGGACGGCCGCTCGGTGCTGGTCCGTCATCCCGACCAGGTCGTCGTCGCGGACCGGCATCTCATCGTCGGCCTGGCCAAGCTCGAACATTCCGGGCCGCTCGTCACGCCGGGCACAAGTCAAGGCATTGCTCGCGACTGGCTGCTTGTCAATCTCGTTCAGGTCACAACGGTCGAGCCGACCAATGGCTCGCAACCGAAGCAACGCGGTGCGCGCCGCCGCGGGCGCAAATAGTCGCCCAACCGCAAGCCGAACGTAAACCTACCCCGACGGCACTTATTTCACCGCGGGATTCTACCGATAAACAGGCGACGTTCCGCTCGGTCGCTGGATCGCCGATCCTGCGCGATAGCCGGATTCGACAGCGGCGCCAGCCGAGGGCATTCCGATGTTTCGACGAACGGCATTTCTGCTCATGAGCGCCGCCACTCTCTGGTCGGGCTGCGGCACGGCGAGCTTCGACGCAGCTTCTTCGCGCACTGGGGCCAGCAGTGGCGATCGGACTGGCCAGCCCGACGACAGCCGGTCGACCGAAGCCAGCGACGTCGTGATGAATGGCGACGTCATGACCGAGCCAGAGCGTCCCGACGAAACCGCCACCGTTGGACCTCCCGGTCCTGCGGGACCGCCTGGTCCGATGGGCGAGCCGGGGCCACCGGGTCCAACCGGACCTGCAGGACCCGCCGGACCGCCGGGAACCATGGGCGCGGCCGGCGAGCCGGGTCCCATCGGAGCAACGGGTCCAGAGGGTCCTGGCGGACCGGCGGGTGTCAATGGGCAGATCGGTCCGCCCGGTGCGTCTCCGTTCGTTCTCAGCGGCGCCAATGCCATCTTCACCGGAGGATCGGTCGGCGTCGGTACGATGATGCCGTCGTCGCCGCTGACCGTAGCCGGCGTGATTGAGTCCACCACCGGCGGCGTTCGTTTCCCGGATGGCACGGTACAGACCAGCGCATCGTTCGGCGGTGGCAGCATGGCCGACATCACCTCGGTGGTCGCCGGCACGGGTTTGACCGGCGGCGGCACCAGCGGAGACGTGACGCTCAACGCCAATCTGGCCGGGAGCGGCAGCGCGACGACGATCGCGCGCAGCGACCACTTCCATTTCACGCTGGCTGCGTCGGACGGCACACCGGCCAACGCGCTGGCGCTCGACGCGGCGGGGAACGCGACGTTTTCGCAGAACGTCGCCGTGACCGGCACACTCGGCGTGACGGGAGCGACCAGTCTGTCGTCGCTGGCCACCAGCGGCGCTGCCACGCTCAACTCTGCGGCAGTCACCAACAATGCCACTGTGGGCGGTACGCTGGGTGTCACGGCCGCGACCAGCCTGTCGACGCTGTCGACCAGCGGCGCGGCGACGCTCAATTCGGTCGGCGTGACCAACAACGCCACCATCGGCGGCACGCTGGGCGTGACCGGCAACACGCTGCTGACCGGCACGCTGGGTTCCTCGACCGACACGTTCACGCTGCAGGCCGACGGCATGACGCTCCTGCGCCTGATCGACTCGAACGGCGCCTCACCCAACCTGATCGGGGGTAACGGGTCCAACGCGTTTACGGCCGGCGCGATCGGCGCGACCATTGCCGGCGGGGGCGAGTCCGTGCTGCTCAACCGCGTGACCGACAGCTTCGGCATCGTCGGCGGCGGGCGCAGCAACCGAGCCGGCAACAACGCCGGCACCGTGTCCGACGCGCAGTTTGCCACGGTCGGCGGCGGCGACGGTAATACGGCCGGCGCGACGCTGGCGACGATCGGCGGTGGCGCGGGCAACACGGTGACCGATGACAACGGCACGGTCGGCGGTGGCGTCAACAACCGGGCCGGCGACAATGCCGGGACCACCGGCGACCGGACGCACGCGACGGTCGGCGGCGGCCTGAGCAACGTCGCCAGCGGCATCGAGTCATTTGTCGGCGGCGGCAGCTCGAACACGGCCAGCGGCACGAACGCCACCGTGGCCGGCGGCTTCACCAACGTCGCCAGCGGCGACTACGCTACGATTCCCGGGGGTGACCGCTGTGCCGCAGCCGCGAACGCATTTGCCGCCGGCACGCGGGCCAAGGCCAATCACACGGGCGCGTTCGTGTGGGCCGACAGCACCAACGCCGACTTCGTCAGCACCGCCAACAACACGTTCATCATTCGGGCCGGCGGGGGCGTGGGCATCGGAACAGACACGCCGGTCCAGCTCCTGACCGTGGCCGGCGGTGTGCAGATCACGACGTCCGGCACCACGTCGCCGCGTGTGCTGACGTTCGGACCGGTCGGAGACTTTGCCGGCAGTGCCGAGGGAACCGACGCACTCGCGTTCTACCGGTTCAATGTGGCCGGCAACCAGTCGCACCTGCGACTCGTCATCGGCGACGACCCAGCCGGATCGCTGGACGCCTTCTCGATCGGTGTGGCCACGGGCACGACCACGGCCAATTTCACCGAGCAGTTTCGGTTTGAGTCGGACGGCAACGCCTACAAGCCCGGTGGCGGCGACTGGTCGTCGCTGTCGGACGCGCGTCTGAAACGCCAGATTCGCCCGATGACGGGCACGCTCGAGCGGCTGCTTCGGCTGCGCGGCTACGCATTCGAGTATTCGCCGGAAGCGCTGGCGCACAAACCCGTCCGGCCGGGGCCGCAGATGGGGCTGCTCGCGCAGGAGGTGGCGGACGTGTTTCCCGATTGGGTCAGCGCCGATCGCGAGGGTTATCTCAGCGTCACCGAGCGCGGCACGACGGCGTTGCTGGTCGAGGCGCTGCGCGAGCTGCGGGCCGAGAAGGACGCCGAGGTTCGTGCGCTGCAGAACACGATTGACTCGCTGCGTGCCCAGGCCAACGATGCGGCGCGGCGGCTGGGCGAATTCGAAACGCGCCACCGATCGCTGGAACAACGGCTGGCCGAGGTTGAGTCCCGCCTGGCGCGCGACGCGCGGTGAATCAGCGCGCAGCCAGGCTACGGCGTCTGGCCGGCATGGTGGAGCGACGCGGTTGGGACCGGTCGCCGTCCGATGCCGGGTCCCTCATAGGTCACAACCAGCTTGTGGCCATCGACCTTCTGACCGTAGTCCAGCTGGATGGGGTGGAGTCCCGGCCTCAGCCAGACACGGGCACACCGTTCACCCTTGTCACCGATAGGCTCGGCTTCGGCCGGGTCAGTCGCGCCGATACGCAGCCGGGTGTCGGCGGCTGTGACGTAGAACGTGTATACTCCGTCCGCGGCAACCTCGACGTAGCCGGTGAATCGCAGCGCGTATCGCTCGTCGCGCTGCCGAAGTGAATCGTCGATCGCCTCGGCCACTCCCTCGCGGACCGGCGTGAGCGTGGCAAGGTCGGGGACATCGCGCCAGTCGCCTTGATAGTACGCATAACGCAGGCCGGGCTTCGAACCGGCCACGGCGACCGGCTCGTTGGGCCGGAGCCGGACGAAGCGCCGCTCGGTCAGCTTGCTGTGATTGCGCGCGTTCGGAAGAAACGTGATCGCCCGGACGGTGGTGGTCTCGGTCAGGCGGATCGGGGCCGCGTACAGTGTCGCGTCGGGTGTCGGGACGGCGCCGTCGAGCGTATAGCGGATTTCGCCCAGCTCGAACGGCGGAGTGAAGCTGAGCTCGACGGACTCGGTGAAGCGGGTATCGACCGATCCGGCCAGTTGCGGACGGGGAACGCAATAGCCAACGCCGAGCTGGTCAAGCCGGCGGTAGTGCGTGCGCATGCGCCGTACGAAGTCGTCCCAGTTTCGCGAGTCGACCGGTGACCAGGCCACTTCGGCCAGGGCACACAGGCGCGGGAACACCTGATGGTCCACCAGCCGTTGCGGGGCCCGCTCGGTCCAGATGTTGCCCTCGGCCCCCAGCACATGTCGGGCCTGCTCGCGGGTCAGTTCGGCCGGCGTCGGCTCGAATGAGTAGATCTTCGGCAGATCGATAAAGCCCATCCACGACGGGGCGGCCGGCTCAGGCTCCTGCGGGTAGTCGAGGTAACAGTGCGTCGTTGGCGACGAGACCACGTCGTGACCGCTGGTCGCGGCTGCGATGGCGCCGCTCATGCCGCGCCACGATTGCACGGTCGCGTTCGGCGCCAGGCCGCCTTCCAGAATCTCGTCCCAGCCGATGATCCGGCGGCCCTTGGCGCTCAGGAACTTCTCGATGCGGCGGATGAAATAGCTCTGCAGCTCGTGCTCGTCCTTGAGTCCTTCGGCCTTGATGCGGGCCTGGCACTTGTCGCACGCCTTCCAGCGATTCTTCGGGCACTCGTCACCGCCGATGTGGATGAACTCAGACGGAAACAGCTCGATGACCTCGCTCAACACGTCTTCCAGAAACTCGAACACGCGCTCGTTGCCGGCGCAGTAGACATCCTCCTCGACGCCCCACTCGGTGCGGACCTTGAACGGGCCGCCGGTGCAGGACAGCTCGGGATAGCTGGCCAGCGCCGCCAGCGAATGGCCGGGCATCTCGATCTCGGGGATGACGGTGACAAAGCGGCTCTTGGCGTACGCGACGATCTCGCGCACATCGTCCTGCGAATAGAAGCCGCCGTAGCGGCCGCTGGCGTCGCGCGGCTGCTCGGAGTCGCGCGTGGTCTCGCGCCAGGCGCCGACCTCGGTCAGCTTGGGGTACTTCTTGATCTCGATTCGCCAGCCCTGGTCTTCCGTCAGGTGCCAGTGCAGCACGTTCATCTTGTGATAGGCCAACAGGTCGATGTAGCGCTTGACGAAGTTCTTGTCCATGAAGTGCCGGCAACAATCGAGCAACATGCCGCGGTGACGGTAGCGCGGCTGGTCGACGATGCTGAGGCAGGGCAGGTCGATCGGCTCACCGCGCGACGGGACGGGCGGCAGGAGTTGCCGGATTGTCTGGACGGCGTACATCCATCCGCGGGGATCGGCCGCCCGCACTGCAACACGGGTCGGTGTGACGTCGAGCTCGTAGCCCTCGTCACAAATCGAAGGATCGGAAGGTCCGCCGAGTAGTTCGATCACTCGTGCATTCTCGGGCGCCGGGCCCAGGCGCACGTCGAGCTTCAGTCCGGTCTGCCAACGGACCTGGTCAGCCAGGTACTCAGCGATGTCACGCCCACTCGGTTGCTCATAGTGAATCGCGGCCGCTGAGGCGAGTGGGAACTGCCCATCGGCCATTTGGAAGCGCGCCGGAATCGGAACGAGCGACGGGGCGGGTAACTCCGCGTAGGTGGTCGCTCGCGTCATCGCAGTAATGGTCAAAAGTGCGATGTTCCGATCGAAACGCATCATGCTCACGAATACCAACTTGCCGCGGCCGTCGCAACCACCACACTTGCGTCACGCCAGCAAGCCGCCAGAGCCGCGAACGTGAGCGAGTGGCGACGCTGGGTGCATGACGACGCGCGATCGGCGCGCAGTTGCCGTCCGAGGATCAGCGTCGTGAGGGTGCTACCAACGAAAATGACCAAACTAACGACTGCCGTTAGTTTGGTCACGTCGTGCCGTTGCCAACTCGCGCCGCGCCCCGCGAGGCGAGCGCATCGCGAGCAGTAGGCGGACCAATCCGACCGCACTGGCGGTGAAGACGGCCGCGCAGATCAGTGCGCGGACCGCGTGGCCATAGATCAGACTACCGGTCGCGAATAGCGCGGAATAGACCAGCGCGCAACCCAGTATCCAGCCAAGGAATGCCTTGGCCAGGCTGTCGGGCGACGCGACATCGCCCGCGGCGGCGCGGATCTCGCGCCAGCCCGGGCCGGCCGGCCGAACCTGTCGGTAAAACTGGATCAGCACCGTGCGCTCGACCGGCTTGGTCAAAAACGTCACGAGCAGCCAGACGAACGTGGTCAGTCCCACGGCGCCGATCAGTCCCCAGTGCGACGGAATCGTCACGCCCATCGTCGGGGCCACAAACAAGGTCGCGGCGGCGACAAACGAGGCGATCATCGCGGCAATTTCGCTGGCGGCGTTGATCCGCCACCAGAACCAGCGCAGCAGGTAAATCAGCCCGGTGCCGGCTCCGATCGAGAGCATGAGGTCGAAGGCCTGCTTGGCGGTCGTCAGTACAAACATCATCGCCGCCGCCACAATCATCAGCGCCGCGCTGACGGTGCGGCCGAGCCAGACGTAGTAGCGCTCGCTGGCCGTGTCGTCGACGAATCGCCGGTAGAAATCGACCACCAGGTACGACGTTCCCCAGTTCATGTGCGTCGTCATCGTCGAGACGTACGCCGCCAACAGCGAAGCGACCAGCAAGCCAAGCACACCGTGCGGCAGGAGCGTGAGCATGGCGGGATAGGCCATGTCGTGGCCGATCAGGTCTTCGCTGACGTGTGGCAGTGCCAGCTTGATGTCGGCTGGCGTCGGAAACACCAGCAGCGAACAGAGCGCCACGATGATCCACGGCCACGGCCGCAGTGCATAGTGGGCCACGTTAAACCATAGCGTGCCGCCGAAAGCGTCGCCCTCGCTGCGCGCAGCCAGCATGCGCTGGGCGACGTAGCTGCCGCCGCCGGGCTCCGCGCCGGGATACCAGACCGACCACCACTGCACGGCGAGCGGGATGATCATGATGCTCAAGGCCATCTCCCAGTTGCCGAAATCCGGGAGCAGCCTGAGCATGTCGGGCGGTGTCTGGCTGACCAGTCCGCTCAACCCTCCGACCTGCGGCTGCTGCAACGCGTAGTAGGCCGCGGCCACGATCCCGACCATCGCCAGCGCAAACTGCAGCAGGTCGCTGGTGAGCACGCCCCACAATCCGGAAATGCTGCCGAAGATGATGCAGATCAGGCTGCACACGACGACCGTTTCCAGCCGGCTCCAACCCAACATGACGTTGGCGATCTTGACCGCGGCCAGTGTGACCGAGGCCATGATGACGCAGTTGAAGAACAGGCCCAGGTAGATCGCCCGGAACCCGCGCAGAAACGCCGCCGACTTCCCGGAATACCGCCGTTCGTAGAATTGCAGGTCAGTCAGCACGCCCGACCGCCGCCACAGCCGGGCGTAGAAGAACACGGTCATCATGCCGGTCAGCAGGAACGCCCACCATTCCCAGTTGTCGGCCACGCCCTTGGTGCGGACCATGTTCGTCACCAGGTTCGGCGTGTCGGTGCTGAACGTGGTGGCCACCATGGACGTGCCGACCAGCCACCACGGCGCCGCCCGGCCCGACGCGAAGAATTCGGCCGTACCCCGGCCAGCGCGGCGGGCGAAGAAAACGACCGGCAGGAACGTCACCAGCAGGCTGGCGGCGACGACGATCCAGTCGAACGCGTTGAGTTGCATGAGCCAAGGCTCCGCCTGAATCGATCGCAGGTCAAGGCGAGCGGGCTGGGGCAACTTCCTTGGCCGGCCTGGTTTGCTGACCTATGATGCCGGCGATGCTGGTGATCCCCTCGATCACCGCGGACGCCGGGCTGGCGTCGCTGAGTGAGCGATTGAAGTCCCGTGGAGGGGCGGTTTCCGTCCGCGGGCTGTGGGGGTCCGCTGCGCCCGCAGTCGTCAGCCTCGTTCAGCAGGCGACCCGGCGGCCCGTCCTCTACGTAACTGCGCATTTCGAAGACGCGGACGATGTCCGCGAGGACCTGGAGCTGTTTGGCGATACGCCTGCGGGCCTGCTGCCGGCTTGGGAGACCCTGCCGCACGAGGGGGCTGCCAGCCGTGAGATTCATGCCGAACGGCTGCGGCTGTGCCTTGAGCTGCAGGGTTCAGTGTTCAGGGTTCAGGGTTCAGGGGTTCAGCGTTCCGGCATGCGTGATGACTCGCCACTGGCTACCCAACACGCACTCAGGACTCAGGACTCCGGACTCACGACTCGCCTCATCGTCGCGCCGATTGCGGCGCTGATGCAGCCGGTGCCGACGCCAGCCGCGCTACAGGCCAACACGCTGCGGGTGGCGGAGGGTGCCCGGCACGATCCGGATGACCTGGTGAATTGGCTGGTCGAGCACGGCTTCGAGCGGCTCGAGCGGGTCGAGTCGCCCGGCGACTTCGCGCGGCGCGGCGACATCGTCGATATCTTCGCACCAGGCGAATCCGATCCCGTTCGAATCGCGTTTGATGACGAGCGGGTCGAGTCGATCCGGCGATTCGACATTTCCTCGCAACGCTCGTTGACGGCCATCTCGGACTTGTCGATTCCGGCGCTGCCGCATCGCCAGCGGGTCATTCCGCCAACCGAACGAACAGACTTCCTCTCGTATGTGCCGCCGGACACTTTGATCGTGCTCGATCAGCCGGCAGAGGTTCAGGAGCTCGGCCGCACGTTCTGGGAGCGGCTCGACCGCAGCCCGCGGCTCTACGACGTTGGCCACGTGCTGCGCCGCATCGCCGACTTCGATCAGGTTCAGCTCGACCGCTTCGGGGGCTCGATCACAGCCGCTGAGGACACGTTCGCGTTCGACGTGGCTTCGCTGACGCGCTTTGAAGGCAAGGCCGCTGAAGCGGTGGCCGAGTTGATCGAGTCGACGCGCGGCCACGAAGTCGACGTCGTGTGCGACAACGTGGCCGAGGCCGACCGGCTTCGCGAGATCATTGTCGAGCAGCACGGGCGTGTGCCCGACTCGCTGCACATTCACATCGGGCTGCTGCACCGCGGCTTCGAGTGGCGGCCCTCGGACCGCGGGCATCACTTGGACCGCGGGCATCCTGCCCGCTCCTGGGACCGCGGCCATCCTGGCCGCACGGATCACATCTCTCCGACACGAGCCGCCGGCAATGGATTAGATGATACGTGCGGGCTGGAAGCCCGCGGTCCCAGGAGCGGCCAGGATGGCCGCGGTCCGGCCGCCGGCCAAGACGACTCAAGACTCAGGACTCAGGACTCAGGACTCAGGACTGTCCCGACCATCGTCGTCGGCCACCACGAGATCTTCCATCGTTATCGCCAGCGGCGGCGGATTCGGCGGACGCACGCCGCCCGGCCGCTCGAATCGTTCATGGAGCTCGAGCCGGGCGACTTCGTCGTGCACACGGTGCACGGCATCGCCCGCTTCACCGGCCTCAAGACCATCCGCAAGGGCGATTCCGACAAGCAGGAGGAGTTCCTCACGCTGCAGTTTGCCGACAAGGCCGTACTGCACGTGCCCACCTCGCAGATCGATCTGGTGCAGAAGTACATCGGCGCCGGGGGCATCGCCCCGACGCTCTCGAAGCTGGGCGGCACGCGCTGGAAGAACACCAAGGAGCGCGTCGCGCAGGCCGTCACCGACCTGGCCAATTCGATGCTGCGGCTGCAGGCCATTCGCAGCCAGCAGGAGGGCACCGCCTATCCGGCCGACACCTCCTGGCAGCATGAGTTCGAGGCTTCGTTCATCTACGAAGAGACCGAGGACCAGATCAGCGTGGCCGAGGACATCAAGTCCGACTTGCGGGCGGCGCGGCCGATGGACCGACTGTTGTGCGGAGACGTCGGGTACGGCAAGACGGAGCTGGCCATGCGGGCGGCGTTCAAGGTGGTCGAATACGGCCGGCAGGTGGCTGTGCTCGTGCCGACCACCGTGCTGGCCGAGCAGCACTATTCGACGTTCACCGAGCGGATGGCCGACTATCCCTTCGCCATCGCCTGCCTGTCGCGTTTTCGCAGCACGCTGGAGCAGAAGAAGATCATCGAGCAGGTCAAGCGCGGCCAGATCGACGTCGTGATCGGCACGCACCGGCTGCTCAGCAAGGACGTGGGCTTTGCCAACCTCGGGCTGGTGGTCATCGACGAGGAGCAGCGTTTCGGCGTGGCCCACAAGGAGCGGCTCAAGCACCTGCGGGCCACGGTGGATGTGCTGACGCTGACGGCCACGCCCATCCCGCGCACACTGCACATGTCGCTCTTGGGCCTGCGCGACATCAGCGCCCTGGCCACGCCGCCGGTCGACCGCCGCAGCATCGCCACGCAGGTGCGGATGTACGACAAAGACCTGATCCGCAGCTCGATCATCCGCGAAATGAACCGCGATGGGCAGGTGTTCTTCCTGCACAACTACGTCGAATCGATCGAGACCATGGCCGACGACATTCGCAAGATCGTGCCTGAGGCCCGCGTCATCGTCGGCCATGGCCAGATGGCCGATGGCGAGCTGGAGAAGGTGATGCTCGCCCTGGTCAACTACCAGGCCGACGTGCTGGTGTGCACGACCATCATCGAGAGCGGCATCGACGTCCCGCGGGCCAACACCATCATCATCAACCGGGCCGACCGGTTCGGGCTGGCCGACCTGCATCAGCTTCGCGGGCGCGTGGGGCGCTCGAAGCATCGCGGGTACTGCTATCTGCTCCTGCCGCAGGATCGCACGGTCACGCCCAAGGCCGCCAAGCGGCTCAAGGCCATCGAGGAATTCAGCGAGCTGGGCTCGGGCTTCCGCATCGCCATGCGCGATCTCGAGATCCGCGGGGCCGGCAACGTGCTGGGCCCCGAGCAGAGCGGCCACATCGCGGCCGTCGGCTATGAGATGTACTGCCAGCTTCTGGAACGCTCGGTGCGCGAGCTGAAAGGCGAGCCCGATACCGACGCGGTCGAGCTGGCGCCAGTCCATCTCGAATTGGACGTGCCCGCGCATCTGCCCTCGAAGTACGTCGAGTCAAGCCGCGCCCGCATCGAAGTGTACCGCCGCATCGTCTCGTCGCGCACAGTCCAGGATCTGCGGCGGCTCGAGCAGGACCTGGCCGATGCGTTCGGCACGCTGCCCAAGCCGGTCCAGACGCTGCTGGACTTGGCCGAGCTGCGCGTGCTGGCACGCCGCTGGGGCATCCGCTCGATCATACTGTCGCGGCCGGACATTGTGTTCACCGTGGACAGCCTGAAACAAGCCGATGGCGCGTTCGCCGGCGCGCCTGGCTCAGTCCGCAGCCCGGACGCACAAACGATCCACTTGCGTGTGCCGGAGTCGTACCTGGAGCCGGCCACGATGCTGGCCGTGCTGCGCAAACTGCTCGGCCGTGACCTGCCAGTCGCCTCAACCGGCCCATCTATTCGAGCAGTTGGCGCCATCTGAAAGCCGAGCCTCATTACGGCGTGGCTCAGCCCTACCTGTGCTTCATCCTGGCCGACAGGCGCGGGGGTAGGCCGTGGTCGCCTTCGAAGAGCTCCACGTCGCTGACGTCGACCAGGCCGTCACGGTTGCGGTCGACGCGGGCGGCCACTTGTGGCGGGAGGTCCCGCGCCGCTACACGGTCGAGCGGGGCGGCCTGGGCCGGCATGGCGCACAGGCACGAGCTGAACGTCAGCCAGTTGTCGGACAACAGGCTGAAATCACCCGAGCCGATGACGCCGCTGTTGGTGAAATCAGCGTCGCGGACGGCCGCGTTCCACGGGCAGCCGCCGGCGTCGGACAGCTCGCCGAACGTGAACATCAGGTACGTCACGTCGTGGATGTCGACGTCGCTGTCGTTGTCGCTGTTGCCGGCCACCAGGACCAGCGGCGCGGCGGTGACGAACTGGCCCTCGGCTGGGCTGAGCGGCTGCATGTCAAACAAGGTGTGCTGCTCGTCCTTGGCACACAGCGACGTCCATGAGCCGCAGGGCAGGTCGAATTCGGCCGTGCCGGTTGCGGGATTGCCGGCAAACGTGACCGGCACATGCATGGCCGCACCGCAGGATGAGCCGTTGCGCGGCACGAACTTGATGCAACGCACCAGCGGCGGCGCCGGCCAATCATCCGCGTTCACTCCCGCCAACACGATCGTGGCCGCCACGTGATTCTGTGCGAGCACCGTGACGGTCTGCGTATCGCTGGCGCTGTGGCCGCAATCGTCGGTGGCCGTCCAGGCGAGGGTGGTCACTTGGGCGGATGGATATGCAGCGTCCATGGCCTGGCCGTCGCTGCGGAGGCCGGCGATCAATACGCCGCACGTGTCAGCGGCTGTCGGCGTGCCCGGATCGAGCGTGGCCGTGCAACCACCCGGATCGGCCTGCACGACGATGTCATCCGGCGCCGTGATGGTCGGAGCGGTGTCGTCGATGGTGAAGTCGGGCGTACCCTGCGTCGCGGCGGCGATCGGATTGCCTTGGACGCTCAACTGTGACACGTACGGCGGGCTGGTACGGAAGTCGACCGAGGTCGCCTCACAGGCCGCGATCACCTCGAACTTGAGCGTGGCCAGCAGCGTGTCACTCGTGGTGCCGGGGTCATTCGGGCCGGCCGAACCGTTGAGGTCGAGCTGGCCCGGGCCGGACAGTGCGGACCCGATCGTGCCCACGTGGACCGGGAACGGGTCGGCCGTGTAGCTGCTCAGGTCCGGTCGATAGCTCAGCAGGTCGGCATCGAAGCTCAGGAACGCCAGGAAGCCGCTGACCTGGGTATTGAGGTTGAGCATCCACAGCTTGACCTGCACGATGTCACCCACGTCCACGGCGCAGTTGATGTCGCCAATCTCCAGATAGAGCGTGTTGGCCGGGCAGTCGGGGCAGGACGGCGGATCGCACACGTCGCCGAAGCCATCGTTGTCGCGATCGGCTTGGTCCGAGTTGGCGATCAGCGCGCAGTTGTCGGCCGTGTCGGCCACGCCGTCGTTGTCGTCGTCGGGATCGACCGCGTCGCAGGGTCCGTCGCCGTCGTTGTCCGGAAGTGCCGCGCCGCCGCAAGTGCCGGTCGAACAGGCATCGTCGACCGTGCACGCGTCGCCGTCGTCGCAGCCGGTGCCGTCGGCCGCAGCCGGGTCCGTGCACGCGCCGGTCATCGGGTCGCAGACGCCCGCCACGTGACACTGGTCGGATGGACCGCACACGACCGGGTTCATGCCGGTGCATACGCCGGCCTGGCACGAATCGGTCTGCGTGCAGGCGTTGGCATCGTTGCACGACGTGCCGTCCGGCGAGGCCGGGTTGCTGCACGTGCCAGTGCCCGGATCGCAGACGCCCACGCCGTGGCACTGATCCGAAGCGGTACACACGAGCGGGTTCATACCAGTGCACACGCCGGCCTGGCACGAATCGGTCGGTGTGCAGGCGCTGCCATCGTCGCACGCCGTGCCGTCCGGCAGTGCCAGGTTGCTGCACGTTCCGGTGTCGGGGTCGCAGACGGCCTCGTGGCACTGATCGGACGGGGCACAGAGCGGGTTCATGCCGATGCAGGCGCCCGCCTGGCAGGAGTCCGTCTGCGTGCAGGGGTTGTTGTCGTCGCAAGGCGTGCCGTCCACCAACGCCGGAGGGATGCACTCGCCGGTAGCCGGATTGCAGGTGCCGACGCCCTGGCATTGATTCAAGGAGGCGCACACGAGGACGTTCGCACCTGTGCAGATACCCGCCTGGCACGTATCCGTCTGCGTGCAGGGGTTGGCGTCATCGCACCCCGTGCCATCAGCCACGGCGACAAATGCACACTGGCCGGTCCGCGGGACGCATGCGTCCGTCGTGCAGACATTGCCGTCGGTGCAGGTGGGAATGGCAATGAGCTGGCACGCGTCGTTGCAGCCGTCGCATTGATTGCCCGGGCCCACGTCGCACTGTTCGCCCGGATCGACGATGCCATTACCGCAAGCACTCCCCAGTTGACATGCCGGGCTGCAGCCATCGCCATCAACGGTGTTACCGTCATCGCAGGCCTCGCCTGCATCGACCACGCCGTTTCCGCACACCGAGCACGCGGTGTCCCCGCAATAGAATTCGGCAAGCTGGACGCAGAATTCGCTCCAGCATTCGGAGCAGCACTGCGGCAAAAGGGCGCAGACGGTGGTTTCGCACGCGTCGTTCGCGCAGCCCAGCGTGCAAGGTGGATTGTCGCATCCGGTCGGCTGGGCGCATTGGGCCGCGCAGCAACTGTTCTGACCCTCCAGGGCTATCGCATCTAATTTCGGCCGCCGCTGATGACCTTGAGCAGGCAGGCGTCATCGAGGGCCGCCTTGAGCCGTTTTCCCTTCACGCCGACCTTGCAGGTTTTTTCGGTCCGCAACAG
>Ga0187892_10000299_pt1 | contig 132209 bp, 105 predicted proteins | sample MA1701073metaG_FD_139345 | JGI IMG/M metagenome (GOLD analysis project Ga0187892, IMG submission 139345) | Bio-ooze microbial communities from a basaltic lava cave in the Kipuka Kanohina Cave System on the Island of Hawaii, USA - MA170107-3 metaG ... | reverse complement strand
GAGAGCCGGGGGGACGGGGAGAGCCGGGGGGATGGGGGGAGGGGCGGGGGAGGAGGCGGGGCCCGGGCCGGGGGATGGGGCGAGGGGCGGGGAGGGGGAGGGGGCCGGGGGCGGGGGCGGCGCGACGCGCGTGGTCGTCGGCATCGAGATCGACCTCGAGCGGGTGCGGGTCGAGAGCGCCGTGCCCTGGATGGCGCGGCTCGCCGCCGAGCGCGGCGTCAACCTGGCGCTTCTCGACGCCCGCGCCCGTCCGCTCGCCGTCTCGGACCCGAAGGCGGCGCGCGGCGCGGCGGCCGAGCGCGTCGAGGCGTTCGAGACGCTCCTCCCGTTCTGGCGGCTCCGGGCGTCGCCGGGCGACAACCCGGAGGAGGCGCGGGCCGAGTGGCAGCGGATCCTCCTCCAGTCGGGCATGGTCGTGCTCCTGCTCGCGACGCTCGTCACCGGGGCCGGCCTCGCCGCCCGCGCCGTGCGGCGCAGCCTCGAGCTCGCGCGCCTCAAGGCCGACTTCATCTCGAACGTCTCGCACGAGCTCCGGACGCCGCTGACGTCGATCCGCATGTTCGGCGAGCTGCTGCGCTCCGGGCGCGTGCGCTCGACCGAGAAGCAGAACGAGTACCTGGAGATCATAGGCCGCGAGACCGAGCGCCTCGGGCGGATGGTGGACGACATCCTCGACTTCGCCCGCCACGAGTCGAGCCGCAAGTCGTACCGCCTCGCCCTCCACGACCTGGCCGAGGTCGCGACCGGCGTCCTCGAGGACATGCGCTCGGCCCTCGAGGGCGAGGGCTTCAAGGTCGAGGTGGACGTGCGCGGCCCGCTGCCGCCCGTCCGCATCGACGAGGACGAGATCGCCGCCGCCGTCCGCAACCTCCTCTCGAACGCGCGGAAGTACTCGCCCGAGCGCAAGGAGGTGAGGCTCGCGGTCCGCGCCGCGAGCGGGCGCGTCCTCTGCGAGGTGAGCGACCGCGGGGCCGGGATCGAGCCGCGCGACCTGCCGCGCGTGTTCGAGAAGTTCTACCGCGGCGGCGACTCGCTGACGCGCAGCGTTCCGGGGAGCGGCCTCGGGCTCGCGCTCGTCAAGCGGATCGTCGAGGACCAGGGCGGCCTGGTGGAGGCCGAGAGCGTCAAGGGGGAGGGGTCGACTTTCCGGATCTCGTTGCCGGCAGCTAACGGCGGCGAGAAACAGAACGTAGAGGAGTTAAGCCAAGGAGGCCAAAGAGACCAGAGAGAGGAGAGCACAGAGGCCGTCGCCAAGTCCGAACCTCCTCTGTGATCTCGTCTCGGTGGTCTCCGTGGCATCTTGGGCTCAACCGCAAGATGGACAAGGACGATGCCTGAGAAGATTCTCGTCGTCGAGGACGACCCGGCGATCCTCACCGGAGTCCGCGATGTCCTCGAGCTCGAGGGCTACACGGTCGTCACGGCGCGCGACGGCGAGTCGGGCGCGAAGCTCGCCGAGACCGAGGACCCGGACCTCGTGGTCCTGGACGTCATGCTGCCGCGCGTCTCGGGCTACGACGTCTGCCGGAAGCTCAGGGAGAAGCGGATCCGCGGCTCGATCGTCATGCTCACGGCCAAGGCGGCCGAGAACGACAAGGTCCAGGGCTTCAAGGCCGGGGCCGACGACTACGTGACGAAGCCGTTCTCGATCGCCGAGCTGGTGCTGCGCGTCAAGGCCGTGCTGCGCCGGACGCAGAAGGCCGAGGACCAGCTCGCTCGGTTCCGCTTCGGCAGCCCCGAGATCGTCCTCGACTTCGTCAAGCTCGAGGCGACGAAGGACGGCAAGCCGATCGAGCTGACGCCGCGCGAGTACAAGATCCTGCGGCTCTTCGCCGAGAACCCGCGCCGCGTGCTGACGCGGAACGAGTTCCTGGACAAGGTCTGGGGCTACGACGTGTTCCCGACCACGAGGACCGTGGACAACCACATCGTCAAGCTGAGGAAGGCGATCGAGGAGGACCCGGAGAGCCCGCGCTACATCCTCTCGGTGCGCGGCGTCGGCTACAAGTTCTCGCCGGACGGGGCGGCGGCGGACCGGGACTGATCCGGGCGCCCGGGGGGCGGCGCCTGGCCGGGCGTTTTACACTGTCGTGACAGAACCGATCGGGCCGTCGGCTACGTTCTAGACCAGGAGGCCACTTCACGATGAAGCGCTCCCTCCCGGTCGTGCTCGCGCTCGCCATCGGGCTCGGGCTCGGCCTCGGCCTCGACCCCCTCCCCACCGCCGCCGAGGACATCCTCCATCTCAACACCGGCGGCAAGGTCTCGGGGAAGATCGTCTACGAGGACGAGGAGGTCGTCCGCGTCGAGACGCCGCGCGGCGTGACGACCGTCTACCGCGACGAGATCGTGCGCATCGAGCGGATCTCGAGCGCCTCCGAGGAGTTCAAGAAGCGCTTCGCCGAGCTCGAGAGGAAGCGGGCGCGGCCCGAGGTCTACTACGCGCTCGGCGTCTGGGCCGAGGGGCACAAGCTCGTCGCCGAGGCGCGGGCGGCCTTCGAGCGCACGATCGCCATCGACCCCGAGCACGCCGACGCCCGCAAGAAGCTCGGCTTCGTGCGCATGGGCCGCGACTGGGTACCCGAGGCCGAGGCGAAGCGCCGGCGCGGGCTCGTCGAGCACGAGGGCCAGTGGGTCACGCCCGAGGAGAAGGAGCTCCTCGAGCAGGGCCTGGTCCGGGTGGACGGCGAGTGGATCCCGAAGGAGCTGGCCGAGGCGCGCTCGAGCGGCGCGTTCGGCGGGGCGGCGACCGGGGCGGGGGCGGGCGGGGGCGGCGGCGAGAAGCCGAAGCCCGGGCCGGGCGCCGGCCCGGGGACGAGCCCCGGAGATCCGGCCCAACCGGCGACGCGCCGGCTCCCGCAGTCGCCCGACCCGGGCAAGGCCTTCGAGCCGCCGGCGCCCGAGGTCATAGCCGAGCTCCTCGAGCGGCAGAAGGCCGAGGCGCGGCACGCCGAGAAGGTGATCGGCGTCACGTTCAAGGACGTCGAGGAGGGGCCGCTCCTCGTCCACACGACGCAGGACCCGAAGAGCGAGGTCTTCAAGGAGACGCTCAAGAACCTGGGCCAGCTCTACGAGACCGAGAGCAAGATCTACTCGCTCAAGATGGACGACCCCATCTGGCCGGGGAAGCTCCAGATCTACTTCTTCAAGGACAAGTCCGAGTTCGACCGCTTCGCGACCGACGTCGACAACGCCCCGGGCGCGGTCCAGTCGGGCGGCTACTTCATCTGGGGCTTCGGCGGCGGGTACTCGAAGCTCCACATCGCCATGTACAACCTCGACCTCGGCACGCTCGCCCACGAGATGTCGCACGCCTTCATGTCGCGCTACGCGTACAGCGACCGGCCGATCGGCCCGTGGCTCAACGAGGGCACGGCCGAGTACATGCGCTACCTCGTCGTCCTCGGCATTCGCGGTCAGGAGGCGCGCCACATGGGGATCGTGAAGCAGATGCACGAGCGCGCCGACGCCCGGGCGACGATCCGCGCCATGCTCGAGAAGCCGCAGATCGCGGGGACCGAGGGCTGGGCCTACGCGGTGTCGTGGTCGATCGTCGACTTCCTGATCAAGGTGGACAAGAAGAAGTACGTCGCCTTCCTGAAGGCGTTGAAGCGCGGCGACGGGTCGTGGAACGGCCGGTTCAGGGGCGCGACGGCGGACGAGCAGGCCGCGGCGCTCGAGGCGGCGTTCGGGCTTCCGATGGACAAGATCGAGCAGGCCTGGAGAGACCATGTCCAGACTTACAAGTAAGCTCGCGCTCTTCGTCCTGGCCCTCGCGATCGCGCTCGCGCCGCTCGCCGAGGCCGACGTCGTCCACCTCGAGGCCGGCGGCAAGATCCGCGGCGAGATCGTCGAGGAGACGGCGACCCACGTCATCGTCCGGACCGCGTACGGCTCGACCCACACGATCCGGCGCGACGAGATCGCGAAGATCGAGCGGGAGCAGGACCCCGACGCGGAGTTCGAGCGGCGCTTCAAGGCCGTCCCGGCCGGCGACGCCCAGGGCTTCTTCGAGCTCGGCCGCTTTGCCCAGGGGAAGAACCTCTCGGCGCGCGCCAAGCAGGCGTTCACGAAGGCGATCGAGGTCGACCCCGAGCACGCCGAGGCGCGCGCCGCCCTCGGGCATCGCAAGCACCGCGGGCGCTGGTACGACGAGGCGAGCTACAAGAAGGCGGTCGAGGGGCTCGTCGAGTGGAACGGCCAGTGGGTGACGCCGGCCGAGAAGGAGCTGCTCGAGCAGGGCTTCGTCCGCGACGACAAGGGCCAGTGGGTGCGGGCCGAGGACCTGGCGCGCCAGGAGAGCGGGCGCGGATCGTCGACCGCCGCCCCGCAGCCGAAGCCGCTCCCGAGCGTCGAGAAACAGCCGAAGGCGCCCGAGCCCAAGGCCGACCCGAAGGCGCCGGCGCCGGCGACGCCCGCGAAGCCGAAGCCGGCGGCCCCGGCCGAGGACGACTCCTGGTACGACGACCACGAGACCGCCATGGCCTGGGAGGAGGCGACGCGCCCCGAGAAGGCGTACGAGTCGCGCTTCTACAAGATCTACACGAACCTGAAGCCCGAGTACGGCCGGCGGTACGCCGAGATGATGGACCAGTACGCCATCCAGTTCCAGAAGGTCTTCAAGAACTTCCTGCCGAAGGGCGGGTTCGGGAAGAGCGAGATCTGGATCTACCCGTCGCAGGAGGCGTTCCAGCAGGGCGAGCAGATGGGCCAGGGCGTGGGCGGGTACTACTCGTCCGGGAACCGGCGCGTCGTCTGCTACCACGGGCGGTTCGGCCCGACCGGGACGACGCGCACGGTGCTGGCGCACGAGGGCACGCACCAGTTCGAGCACATCGTCCTCCCGGCCGGCTTCCTGAACGCCCCGATCTGGATCATCGAGGGGTTCGCCGTCTTCTTCGAGTCGGCGATCTGGGACGCGAAGGCGAAGAAGGTGCTGATCGGCTCGATCCCGCGCGACCGCCTCTCGAACCTGAAGCAGGGGATCAAGGCCAACCAGTACATAGGCCTCGCCGACCTCATCCGCACGCCGCAGCCCGCGTTCACGGGCTACCACTACGCGCACGCCTGGTCGATGGTCTACTACCTGATCTACTCGCAGCCGCCGGGCAGCAAGAAGCGCGAGCAGTACCGCAAGGTCTTCGAGCACCTCTTCTTCCTCGCGCGGACGAAGCGCGTGTCGGCCGAGGACGTCGAGGAGGTCTGGGGCGGGAAGGAGAAGTTCCTGGCGTTCGAGGAGGAGTGGAAGCAGTGGGTCCTCGACCTGCCGTACGACTTCGACCCGTCCGACCGCGACGACTACGACGACCTGGACAAGGGCGACAAGGGGAAGTGACCGCCCGGCTCCCGATGCGACGTTTCGCGGCATCCGCGGCCTCCTCGACGTCGAGAGGCCTCCGGATGCGACGTCTCGTCGCGTCCGGGGCGGTGGCGGGGGCGCTCGCGGCGGCGCTCGTCGCGGTGCTCGGCGTCGTGGCCGGGGCCCTGGCCCCGGTCGCCCGCGCCGACGACGGCGGCGCCGAGCTCCAGTACCGCGAGGCGCTCTACGCCGAGGCCGTGCTCGGCGAGCTCGACCGGGCCGTGGCCGCCTACGGGCGGGTCGCGGCCGACGCGGGCGCCGACCCGGCGCTGGCCGCGCTCGCGCGGCTCGGCGCGGGGCGCTGCCTCGAGGTGCTCGGGCGGGGCGAGGACGCGCTCGACGCGTACGGCGCCGTCGCCCACGACATGCCGGGGGCGCCGGCGGCCCTCCGCCTCGACGCCGCGCGGCGCGAGAAGCTGCTGGCCGCGCGCCTGCGCGCGCGCCGCCCCACGCCGCCGCGGCCGGGGCTCGGCCCCGAGCCGTTCGCGGGAGGGCCGGCGGGCCCGAGCCCGGCCGCCGGGCCGGACGCGAACGGCGGCGGCTCGGCCGGCCCGACCGAGGCGGGCGGCCCGGAGGCGCTGGCCGAGCGCCTCGGCAGCGCCGATCCCTACGAGCGCTACCGGGCGATCGAGGCCCTGCGCGGGATGCGCGCCCCGGACGTCGTGCCCTCGCTCGTCGCCCGCCTCTCCCACGAGAGCCCGAAGGTCCGGCACTACGCCGTGATCCTGCTCGGCCACCTGAAGGAGCGCTCGGCCGTCCCGGCGCTCACCGCCTGCCTCCGCGACCCCGTCCCCGAGATCCGCTGCAACGCCGCCCTCGCCCTCCACAAGCTCGGCGACCGCTCGGGAAAGGACACGCTCCGGGCCGAGCTCGCCGCCCCCGCCTCCCCGGCGCGCACCCTCGCCGCCCAGCACCTCACGTGGTTCGGCGATCGCGCGGGCGCCCCCGTCCTGGTGGCCGAGCTCGACAGCCCCGACGCCTACTCGCGGGAGGCCGCGATCCTCGCCCTCGAGCGCCTCTTCGGGACGACGGACGGCTACGACCCCGACGCCTCCGAGGCCGACCGCGCCCCCGCCGCCGCCCGCTGGCGCGATCGCGTCGCGGCGACGACGCCGGCGACCCCGCCGCCCGCGCCGTCGCCGGGTCCCTGAGGAGGGACCTCGGGCTCCGGCCGGCGCCCGTCCCGGATGCCCGGGCACGAGGGAGATCGGGGGATCGTGGAGATGCGGCGATCTCACGCCGGCGGGCCGTCGCCGCCGGCCTCCCGCTCGGCGGCGTGGCGGAGGCTCGCGGCGGCGTGGACGGCCTCGGTCGCCGCGGCCTCCAGCTCCTGGAGGCGGGCGAGGAGGCGGCGGAGGGAGGCGTCGCTCGCGCGGGCAATGGCGACGAGCGAGGCCAGGTCGAGGTCCGGGAGCCGGCGCCGGAGGTCGGCGATGGCGGCGATCCCGGCCCGGAGGAGCGCCTCGACGGCCGCGAGGATCTGGATGAAGCCCGCCTCGACGATGTCGGCCTCGTCGAGGAGGGCGAGGGCCCGCTCGAAGCGCTCGCGGTCGGGGGCGTCGGGACGGGCGGCGGCGCGCCGCTTCTCGATGCGCGCCCGCTGGGCGGCGCCGTCGGCGCGCAGGCTCGCCTCGCGCTCGTGGCGCTCGCGGACGTGGGCCTCGGCCTCGGCGAACGGACCCTCGCGGACGCGGAGGTCGCGGTCGATGACGTCGCGGATCGCGCGCCGCGCGCGCTCGACGAAGGGGGCGAGCCGGGCGAGCGCCTCGCGGGCCGGGGCCGGGCCGGCCGGGGCCTGGGCGGCGAGCGCCTCGAGCAGCCGGCGGAAGCGCTTGACCTCGCGCGGCTCCGGCTCGATCGGGGCGTCGCCGGCCGCGGCGCGCACCTCGGCCGGCCGGAGGGCCCGGAGGAAGGCGGCGGCGAGGCCGCGCACCTCCGCCGCCCGTCCCGCCTCGGCGCCGGCCGCGAAGCCGGCAGGCCCGGCGCGCCACCAGGGGTCGCGCAGCCAGGCGCGGCCGAGCTGGGCGGGCGGGGCGGCGGGGGCGGCCGCGCCGGCGGCCGGCCGGTCCGCGACGCCCCCGTCGGCGGCGGGCGCCGGTGGCGCGGCGGGCGCCTCCTCGATCAGGACGTGCCCCGGCGCCATCCGCCCGGCGACGAGCCCGGCGTCGTGGAGCGCGGCCAGGGCGCCGAGCGCGCGGTCGAGGTGGACGAGCGTCCAGGTCGGCGGGAGGCGCGCCCCTTCCGGCCCCGCGGCCAGGTCGGCCAGCGACCTCCCGGTGACGACCTCGGAGACGACGCGCGGCGGGTCGCCGTGAAGGTCGACCTCGAGCACGGGCGCGACGCCGTCGGGCACCGCGCCCTCGGGCGGGAGGACCGCGCCGTTCGCGGGCCGGCCCGCGAACGTCTTGACCGCGACCTCCGCCCCCGCCGTGTCGCGGGCCCGGAAGACGGCGCCGCCCAGGGCCTCGGGCTCGAGCCGGGCGAGGACCTCGAGATCGGCCAGGCGCTCTGGGAGGACGCCCACGCGGCGCAGTATAACCTCGAGGCGCCGGACCCGTCCTCGAGGCCGAAGCCGAAGCGGAGGGCCGGCGACCCGAGGAACCCGAAGGCGGCTCCGGCGGCGGCGGGGAGGAGGAGGGCGCCCGCGTGGCGGCACTCCATGGTAAGATCGTGGACCCATGCGGCTCGGTCGGTTCCGCCTGCTCGGTCGCGTGGCCCGCTCGGGCGAGGGCGCGGTGTTCCGCGCCGAGGACGAGGGCGGGCGCCCCGTCGCCGTCAAGGTCCTCGACCTCGCCGGCCTCGGCGCGGACGCGCAGCGGACGGCGCTCGCCCGCCTCGCGCGCGCCGCCCGGCTCTGGCGGCGCCTCGACCACCCGGCGATCGTCCGCATCGTCGCCGCCGGCCGGGCCGGGGAGAGCGCCTACGTGGCGACGGAGTGGATCGCGGGCCCGACCCTCGACGCCGTGCTCGGCTCCCGGGGTCCGCTCGGCGCGGTCGCGGCCCTCGATGCGGCCGAGCCGATCGCGGAGGGGCTCGCCCACGCGCACGCGCGCGGGGTGCTCCACCGCGACGTCAAGCCCGCGAACATCTTTCTCGACGGCGGGCGCGCGCGCCTCGGCGACTTCGGCCTCGCCCGACCGGAGCGCGAGGGCCTGGACCAGGACCTCGCGAGCGCCGGCGCGTCCGGAAGCGGCGAGGCCGTCGGCACGTTCGCCTACATGGCCCCGGAGCAGGCGCGGGACGGCCGCGACGCCTCGGCGCGCACGGACCTCTACGGGCTCGGGGCGACGCTCTTTCACGCCCTCGCCGGCCGGCCGCCGCACGGGGCGCGCTCCCTCGGCGAGGCCGTCCGGAGGGTCCTCGCCGGGGCGCCGCCGCTCCCGCCCGAGGTCCGCGGGGCCGGCGGCTTCCTCGGCGCCGTCGTCGCCCGCGCGCTGGCGCCGCGACCCGAGGACCGGTACGCGAGCGCCCTCGAGATGCTCGCCGACCTCCGGGTCGCGCGCCGGCTCGAGCGGCTCCTGGCGCGCGAGCGCGCGGGGAGCGGAGGGACCCGGTGAGCCTGCGCGAGGGCGACCGCATCGGCCGCTTCCGCCTCGGACGCGCGATCGCCCGCGGCCGGAGCGGCGTCGTCTTCCGCGCGAGCGACGACCGGCCGGCCCGCGGCTCGACCCGCGAGGCCGCGGTCAAGGTGATCGACGGGATCGTGCTCGACGCCCGCGCCCGCGAGCGCATCATCCGCGAAGCGAGTGTGTTGCACAGGCTGAGACACCCGAACGTGGCCGCCCTGCGCGAGGCCGGCTTCATCCCGGACGGCGCCTACATCGCCATGGACCTCGTGGAGGGCTGGTCGATCGCCGAGCTGATCGCCGGCCGGCCGCTCCCGGTCGCCGAGACGGTGCGGATCGCGATCGCGGTCGCCGGCGCGCTCGAGGCGGCCCACGCGGCGGGGGTCGTCCACCGCGACGTCAAGCCGGCGAACGTCCGCGTCGAGGCCGAGTCCGGTCAGGTCGTCCTCGTCGACTTCGGGCTCGCCGCCCTCGCCGACGCCTCCACGCTCACGGCCTCGCACGCCTCGATCGGGACCCCCGCCTACATGCCGCCCGAGCAGGCGGACCCGGGCGGCGGCCACGGCGCGGTCGGCCCGCCGAGCGACGTCTACGCCCTCGGCTGCATGCTCTTCGAGATGCTCACCGGGGAGCGGGCCTTCCCGGGGGCGACGCCCTTCGAGGTCGTCCGGCAGCACCTCACCGAGCCGGCCCCGTCCCCGCGCTCGCGGCGTCCGGACGTGCCGCCGGCCCTCGACGCGATCGTCCTCCGCTGCCTCGAGAAGCGGCCGGCGCTCCGCTACCCCGACGCCGGGGCCCTGCGCGCGGACCTCGAGCGCCTGAGGCGCGGCCGGCGCGTGGACGCGCGGACGCGCTGGCCGAGGCCGGTCCCGCGGCTCGCGGCCTGGATCGCCGACCACCCGGGCGCGGTCCTGGCGGCGACGGCGGCCGTGACGGCCGCGCTCTCGGTCGCGGCCACGCTGCGCGTCGTCGCCCGGCCGGCGGCGCCGCCGGCCGCGGCCGCTGCCCGCGGAGAGCCCGCGCCGGCCGCCCGGAGCGCGCCCGCCCCCGGCGCGGCCGGCGTCGAGGCGCTCGAGGCCGCCACCGGCGCGCCCCTCCCCGACCTCGGCGCGATCGACGCCGCCCTCGGCCGGCTCGAGCGCGCGTGCCGCTCGGGCGACCTCGCGGGCGCGCGCGCCGCCTGCGACTCCCTGGTCGCGGCCCGCCTCGAGCGCCCGCTCGCGGAGCGCCTGCGGCGGCGGCTCGACTCGGTCCTCCGGGTCCACGAGCGGGCGCTCGGGCGGCTCGCGGCCCTGCCGGCCGGGGCGCCGATCTCCCTCGTCCTGGAGGCCGGGGGCGCCGGCGCCGGCGAGGCCGTCAAGGGCCGCGTCGTCTCGGTCGAGGGCGGGACGCTCATCGTCGAGCGCGACGGCGCCGGGCCGCAGCGGGTGAAGGTCGCCCGGATCGCGCCGGCCGCCCGCGCGGCCCTCGCCTTTCCCGAGAGCGAGGCGCGCGCGGGCGCGGATGAGGTGCAGGCCGCCGACTTCCTCGCGCTCTGCGGGGAGCCGCCGGCGGCGCGCGAAGCCTACGGGCGCGCGGCGGCCGCCGGCGTGGGCGTCGAGGAGGCGCTCGCCGACCTCGCCAGGCTCTCCCTCCTGCGAGGGAGGGGCCCGTGAGCCGCCGCCGCGCCGAGCCGGCCCGGCCGTCGAGGCGAGCGAGCGCGGAGCCGAGCGGCCCCGTGGCGGACCTCGAGCGCCGGCTCGCCGCGGCCATGGACCGCGGGTCTTGCGCCGGGACGGCCCGGGCGCTCCTCGAGCTCGGGCGGAGCTACGCTCGGGCCGGCGACCCGAGCCGGGCGGCGCCGTGCTTCGAGCGGGCGATCGGGCTCGCCGCCGCGCCGCTCGCCACGCGCCGGGCCGCCGCGGCGGCGCTCTCGGCCCTGGTGGCGGCGTCGGCCGCGAGGAGCGCGCCGCCCGCGCCCGGCGGCGGGAGCGCCGCGGACGGGCGGCTCCGGCGGGCGGTCGAGGCGGCGCGGGCGCTCGGCTCGATCGACGACCCGGACCGCCTGCTCGACGCGTGCGTCGACCGGGCGATCGACCTCTCGGGGGCCGAGCGCGGCTTCCTCGCGCTCGCGGGCGACGGGACGGCGACCCTCCGGATCGCCCGCGACCTGACGGGCGCGGCGCTGCGCGAGCCGGACATCGTGCTCAGCCGCTCGATCCTCGACCTCGCGCTCAGGCGCGGCCGGCCGGTCCTCGCGGCCGACGCCGGGCGCGACCGGCGGTTCAGCGCCTTCGCGAGCGTCCGCGCCCTCAAGGTCCGGTCGGTCCTGGCCGTGCCGCTCCCCGGCCCCGCCGGCCCGCTCGGGGCGATCTACCTCGACCACCGGCTCAAGTCCGGCGCCTTCGACGCCGCCCGCGCCGAGGCGGTCGAGGCGTTCGCGGCGCTCGCCTCCGTCGCGATCCAGCGGGCGCAGGCGCTCGCGGACGCCCGGGCCGCCCGGGCGGCCCTCGACCCGGCGCCGCCGGCGCTCCCCTCGCCCGCGCCGGCCGAGCCGCCCGACTTCCCCGGCATCGTCGGCCGGAGCACGGCCATGCGCGCCGTGTTCCGGCTCATCGAGCGGATCGCCCCCTCCGACCTGCCCGTCTTCATCTGCGGCGAGACGGGGACCGGCAAGGAGCTCGTCGCCCGCGCGCTCCACGCCCGCTCGGCCCGCAGCGCGGGGCCGTTCGTCTCGGAGAGCTGCGCCGCGATCCCCGAGTCGCTCCTCGAGAGCGAGGTCTTCGGCTACGAGCGCGGCGCCTTCACGGGGGCGCAGGTCGCGCGGCCGGGCTTGGTCGAGCGCGCCCACGGCGGCACCCTCTTCCTCGACGAGGTCGGCGAGATGAGCCCGGCCCTCCAGGCGAAGCTCCTCCGGGCGCTCCAGGAGCGGGAGGTCCGGCGGCTCGGCGGCTCGGCGCCCCGAAAGGTGGACGTCCGCATCGTCGCCGCGAGCAACCGCGACCTCCGCGACCTCGTGGCGCGCGGCGCCTTCCGCCAGGACCTCTTCTTCCGGCTGCACGTCGTGCGCGTCGACCTCCCCCCGCTCCGCGAGCGGCGCGAGGACCTGGCGCCGCTCGCCGCCCACATCCTCGCCCGCCTCGCCGGCATCGCGCCGCCGCTCGAGCTCTCCCCCGAGGCGCGGCGACGGCTCTTCGCCCACGACTTCCCGGGGAACGTGCGCGAGCTCGAGGGCATCCTCCGCCGCGCGGCCGTGCTCGCCGGCGCCGGACCGATCGGGCTCGAGCACCTCCCGCGCGAGATCGCCGCCCCCGCCGCCGGGCTCGCCGAGCCGCAGGGCGGGCCGAGCCTCTTCGCGGCCCGGCGGCGCGCCGGCCTCCGCGCCGAGCGCGAGCTCGTCGCGCGCGCCCTCGCCGCGGCGGGCGGCAACGTCTCGCGGTCGGCGCGCGAGGCCGGCGTGTCGCGGGCGACGATGCACCGGATGCTCGCCCGCCACGGGCTTCGGGGTGGGCGCCGGAGGCGCTGACGCCCCGGGCGCCTTCGGGCTTCACCGTCGCATCGGATGCGACATCGCCCCCATCTCCACGACCGGCGAGGGTCGCACGCCGCGGCGGCTCGCGTGCGCCCCATCTTCCCGCCTCGGCCATGTCTCAGCCGTGAGACACATGTCCGGCCGCTCTCCCGGGCCTGCCCGTCCGCGCCCGGCCCCCGATCCCGCGTCGCCGGCGCCTTCGCCGGGCGCGCGGGATCGGCCTCGAGCGCCGGGCACGCGCCTTGCTCTCCCTCCCCTCCGAGGCGACGACGCCCGTTTCAGGAGGGACGACATGGTCCGCACGTGGGGTTGCGCTCTGCTGGCCGCGTGCCTCGCCGGAGGCCCGGCGCTCGCCCGCGACGCCGGGCCCGAGGCGGGGCCGATCGAGGTCCGGACGAAGGACGGACGGGTCTACCGGGGGCGCGTGCTCGCCGAGACCGCCGAGGTCCTCGAGATCGAGGTCGCGAGCGGCCGGATCGTCGCGCGCGTCTCGATCCCGCGCGGCGAGATCGAGCGCGCGCGACGGGTCGACGCCGATCCGCGGCTGGCCGACATCGACCGGCAGGCGGAGGAGGCCGCGTCCGAGCCGGACGCGAGCCGCCGGGCCCGCCGGCTCGCCGAGGCGGCGCGCCTCGCCGCCTCGGAGGGCTTCCCCGCGCGCGCGGCCGAGCTCTACCTCGAGGCGGGCCGGGCGGCGCCCGAGGTCCGCGACGAGATGGACGTGGCCGCGGCCCGGGCCCACATCGAGGCCGGGGAGGAGGCGAAGGCGGAGGCGGTCCTCGCCATGGCGCTCCGCCGGAACCCGAAGAACGCGGCGGCGGCCGCCGCCGGTCGGGAGCTCGAGGCCGCCTTCGGCGGCAAGGCCGACCGCCTGCTCGGGCCGGCGCTCGAGGCCTACCGCGCGGACCAGCTCGGGCGTGCGCTCCGGCTCTTCACGGTCGCCGTGGAGGCTCTCCCGGCGCCCGTCCTCGACGCGGCGTCGGAGCGCATCCGGGGGGAGACCGGGCTCACGGTCGCCCAGATGATGGTCGACTGCCGCCTCCGCCGTCCGTGCGACGGCTGCGAGGGGAGCGGCGTCAAGGACTGCCCCGCCGCGACCGCGCGCTGCCGGCTCGGGCGCGTCCAGCGGTTCACGCGGGTCGAGCGGGTCGGCGAGCTCAAGTTCACGCGCTGGGATTACTGCCGGCGCTGCGACGGGCTCGGTCACGTGACTTGCGAGGCGTGCGGCGGGCTCGGCCTCCCCATCGGCCGGCCGACGCGCTACGAGGCGGCGGAGCTCATGGGGGCGCTCGGCGCATGGATGGAGGACCTGGACGCGCGTGCGAACGCGCTCGTCGGGCGGGTGGAGGGGAGCGAGAACGAGCTCGCGGTCCGGTCGGTCGCCGCGACCGAGCTGCTCTCGACGCTCAAGCGGCTGCACGCGCTGACCGAGGCCATCGCCCCGCTCCACCCCGCGGCCGGCGCGGTGGGCGCGGGCGACCTCAGGCGGAAGGCCCGGATGACGGCGGAGCGGCTCGCCTCGGTCATGACGGCGGTCGCGAACGGGCTCTACGTGCTCGGGGAGAAGCGATACGAGGAGGCGGTCTCCCAGGACGTCGGCACCGAGACGACGACGGTCGTCCCGGCGGCGGTCCGCGTCGCCCGCGCCCGGCAGGCGTGGGAGCTCGTGAACCAGGCCCGCATCTTCATCATCGAGGCGCTTAGGCTCGACCCGAGCGCCGCCTCGCCGGTGCGCGGCGACCTCGAGCGCCGGCGCGCCCTCGTCGAGGCCTTCCTCTCCCGGGCCTGGAAGACCTACCTCGTCGGCCGCGCGGCCGAGCAGAAGGCGACCGACGAGGCGGCGCTCGAGCTCGTCCTCCAGGCGGCGGCCGAGGCCCTGAAGAGCGGAGCCGTGTCCGGGCAGGGGTCGGGGCGCGGGTCGGGGCAGGGGACGGGAAGCGGGGGTGGCCGATGAGGGCCGGCCGCCGGAAGGGGCGCGGTCCTCTCCGCCTGGTGCTCCGGTCGAGGTCCGCGCTCGCGACGATCGCGGCCGCGCTCGCGCTGCTCGCCGCCCTGGCCCTCCTGCTCGCGCGCGAGCGCCGGTCGCTCGGCCGCGAGGTCGAGCAGGGCGTCGCGGACGGGGTCCGCGGGGGCCTAGACGGCGCCCTCGCGCCGGAGAAGCTCCGCGGCGCCGCGGCGGCGGGCACGCGCGGGATCGTGGACGGGCTCTTCGAGGCGGCGACCGGAGAGCCCCCGCCCGGGCCCGTCGAGGAGCGGGCGCGCGCCGTCCCCGAGGCGGACCTCCTGCGGCGGGGAACGGGCGTGGCCGCCCGGGGTGCGCACGAGGTCGCGCGCGCCGCCGGGGACGCGCTCGACGAGGGGCTCGGCCTCTTCGAGGACCTGCTCGAGATCGAGCGCGCGGCCGGTCCGCCGGGGCCGCGCCGGGCGGACCGCGGCGCCGCGCCCGCGCCGCCCGCCGGCACGGGAAGCCCGGGAGGCGAGGAGTGAGCCCGGAGGTCGTCGCCGTGGCGCAGGGCGGCCCGGGGACGGGCCGAGAGCGCCCGCCGGACCGGCGCGAGCCCCGGACGACTCGCGATGGGAGGGGCCCCGAGGCTCTTCCCGGCGAAGCTCCGCGCTCCCCGCGCCTCGGCGGCTCCCCGTCGCTCGCCGGGGGCGCGACCGGAGCCGACGCCGCGAGCGCGCGAGACCCGGCCGTCCTCGCCGTCGACCTTAGCCTCGTGGCCGGGGACGCGCCGCTCCTCGGGCGCGTCTCCTTCGCCGTGCGCCGGGGCGAGCTGGTCGCGGTCCTCGGGCCTTCCGGGGCGGGCAAGTCGCTCCTCCTCGAGGTCCTCGCCGGCCTCACCCGGCCGAGCGCGGGCGCGGCGCTCGTCCTCGGCCACGCCGCCGGCGACCCGCGCGTCGGCCCGCGCGTGGGCTACGTGCCGCAGGCGGACCTCCTCGGCGAGGCGCTGACGGTGCGGGAGGCCCTCGTCTCGACGCTGAGGCTGCGCGCGCCCGCGCTCGCGGGCGCGCCGGACGAGCTCGAGGTCCGGCTCGCCCGCGTGCTCTCGAGGCTCGGGCTCGCCGCCCGCGCGGAGGTCCGCATCGGGCGGCTGAGCGGGGGCGAGCGGCGACGAGCGAGCCTCGCCGTCGAGCTCGTCGCCGACCCCGAGGTGCTCATCCTGGACGAGGTCACGAGCGGGCTCGACGCCCGGGCGGAGCGCCGCGTCGTCTCGCTGCTCCGCGGGCTCGCCGCCGCCGGGGCGGCGGTCGTGTGCACGACCCACACGCTCGAGTCCGTCGACGCCTTCGACCGGGCCGTCGTCCTCCACGGCGGGCGCGTCGCCTTCGTCGGGACCCCGGCCGAGGTCCGCCGCCGCTTCGGCCTCGCCAGGATCCAGGACCTCTACCGGCGCCTCGCCGAGAGGCGGCCCGGAGCGTGGGCGGAGTCGCCCGACGGGGGCGAGATGGCGATCCCCGTCGCCCCGAAACCCGCGGCGACCGTCGGCGAGCGCCGGCGCGGAGCCGGCGCCCTCGCCCAGCTCCCGGCCCTCCTCGAGCGCCAGCTCCGCGTGACCGCGCGCGAGGGGTTCGCGCTCGCCGTCCTGCTCGGGCAGGCGCCCCTGATCGGGTTCCTCGTCGCCCTCGCCTACGACGGGGCGCACGCCGCCGGGCGGGCCGAGATCGGCTTCAAGCTCGCCCTGAGCGCGATCTGGCTCGGCTGCGTCTCGGGCTGCCAGGAGCTCGTCAAGGAGCGGGCGCTCTACCGCCGCGAGCGGCTGGCCGGGCTCTCGCGGGCGGCGTACCTCGCGTCGAAGGTCGCGCTCGTCGCCGGGCTCGCCTTCGGCCAGGCGGCCCTCCTCGCCGCCCTCGTCCTCCGGCTCGAACCGCTCGGCTGCGACCCGCGGCACCTCGTGGCCGCGCTCTTCGCGGCGGCGTTCGCGGCCGGCGTCCTGGGCCTGCTCATCTCGGCGGCGGTCGCGACGCGGACGGCCGCCGTCGGGCTCACGCCGGTCGCGCTCGTCCCCCAGGTCCTCTTCGTCGGCAGCCTGGCTCCGGCGCCGGGGATCGCGGCCCGGATCGGGCGCGCCATGCCCTCTTACTGGGCGAACGAGGCGGTCGCGCACACCGTCCTCGACGGCCGCGCCGGACCGCCTCTCGTCGAGATGGCGGTCCTCGGCGGCTACGCCCTGCTCTTCCTTCTGGCGATGACGGCCGTCCTCGCGGCGCGCGAGGCGGCGAGCGGAGGAGGCCGATGACGGAGACGGCGGTGCAGGAGCGGGTCCGCGCGCGGGCGGCGCGGGCCGAGCGGACGTGGCGGGAGGGCGACCAGCCGGCGGCGCTCGCGCTCTGGACGGAGGCGCTCGCGGCCGCGGCCGAGGGTCCGCTCCGGACGTCGATCGCGCGCAGGCTGCGGCGGGCGCGGCGGCGCGCCGCGCTCGGGCGCCTCCTCCCCCCCGCCCTCGCCCTCGGCCTCGTGGTCGGGGCGGCGGTCCTTTGCGCCGGGCGCGCGATCCGCGAGTCCGAGAGCGGCCGGGAACGGGACGCGAAGACCGCGCTGGCCGAGGCCCGCGAGCTGCTCGGCTCGGGCGGCGAGACCGAGACGGCGATCGGCGCGCTCCGCGCCGTCGCCGACCGGTACGACGGGTGCGCGGCCGCGGCCGAGGCCGGCTCGCTCGCCCGCGACGCCGCCCGCGAGGCCCGCGAGGCCGCCGCCTGCGCCGAGGAGGCCTCGGCCCTCCTCGAGGCCGGCGCCCCGGGCGAGGCCCGCGACCGCATCGAGCGGTTCCGCGCCGCCATGGAGCTCCCGGAGAGCGCCGCCGGTCGGGCGCTCGGGCGCCTCGGCGAGCGCGCGGCGCGCGCCGCGCTCGAGGTCGAGGCCCGGCGCGCGCTCGCCCAGGAAGACTTCGCCCGGGCGCTCGACCGGTTCGAGGCGCTCGAGCGGGAAGGAGGCGGCGAGCCGGCCGCGCGCGGGGCCGCCCTCGCCCGGTACGGGCTCGAGAGCGCCGGCGGGAAGCGCGCGCTCGACGAAGGCGACCTCGGCCGGGCCCTCGAGTCGTTCCGGCGCGCGAACGCGGCCGCCCGGGAGGCCGGCGCCGCGAGCGCTCCGCGTCACGACGTCGCGCCGCTCGAGCGGGCCCACGCGGCCCGGTGCCGGCGGCTCGCCCTCCTGGCCCTCCACCTTGCGGCGGCGGCCTTGGCCGATGGCGACCTCGCCCGGGCGCGGGCGGAGGCGGCGGAAGCGGCGGCGCTCGGCGGCCCGGACCTCGCCCGCCGCGTCGCCGCGATCCGCTCGCTCGCCGACCGCGGGTGCCCGCCGGACATGGTCCTCATCCCGGCCGGCCGGGCGCCGCGCGGCGACCTCGGCGCGCCCGACGAGCTCCCGCTCGCGCTCGTCGAGACGCCCGCGTTCCTGATCGACCGGCGCGAGGTCACGGTCGCCGCGTACGCCGCCTTCCTCGAGGCGACGGGCCACCCGGCGCCGCCCGCCTGGCCGGGCGGGTCGCCGCCGCCGGACCGCGGGGCCGAGCCCGTCACCGGCGTCACCTGGCACGACGCCGCGGCCTTCGCCCGCTGGGCCGGGAAGCGGCTTCCGACCGAGGCCGAGTGGGAGGCCGCGGCGCGGCTCGAGCGTCCGGACCTCCGCGAGGAAGCGGACGTCGCCGCCCGCGAGGCGCTCCTCGACGCCTGGGAGCGCTCCCTCGCCGAGGCGTCGCAGGACCTGAAGGCGGCGGCCCTCACCGGCGGAGAGGCGACGCCGGGAGCGCAGGGGGCGCCGGGAGCGTCGAGGGCGCCGGAAGCGCCGACCGCGTCGGACCCGCCGGGGGCGCCGGAAGCGCCGGCGACGAAGGCGCCGAGCGCCGGCGCGGGCCGCGGGCTCGACGGCCTCTTAGGCTTCGCGGGCGCGCTCGCGGGCGCCGCCCGACCCCCCGGCCGGGGCGAAGCCGGGGGAGCGGACCGCGGCCGGTCTCCCGACCCGGCGGCGGCCCTCGACGGCGATCCGCTCCCGCGCGTCGAGGGGGACTCCGTCGCGGTCTCCGCCGCCGCGGCCGTGCGACTGCTCCTCGCCCGGCGCTACCCCTGGGGCGGCTTCTTCGACGCCGAGCGCTGCTTCCTCGGCGGCCCGCGGCCCCGCCCGTCGGGCCGCCAAGGCGCGAGCCCCTGGGGCGTCGAGGACCAGGCCGGCAGCGTCGCCGAGTGGACGGCGAGCGAGTACCTCCCGCACGCGGGTCCCCTGCGCTCGCCGTTCGAGGGGAAGGGACGGCGCGTCGTCCGCGGCGGCTCGTTCCGGGGCACGCCCGATGACGTGCGCTGCGCCGCGCGGGCCTGCTACCCGCCCGAGGTGCGGTTCGACGACCTCGGGTTCCGCTGCGCCCGCTCGCTCGACGACTGACGTCGGCCGGCGACGACTTCCTCGAGGCGTCGGACCCGTCCTGGAGCATGGGGGGTCGGAGGTCGCATCACGCGACAGCACCTGGGGACCTGCTCGCAGTACCCGCTCACGCCGCCCCGCTCGTCCTGCGAGCGGCGCCACACGAGCAGGCCCCACGCCGCCTCGTCGACGATGTCCGGGATGCCGTTCCGCGACTCGTAGGTGGGCGCCTGCCCGTCCGTGAAGTTCCCGGGCGCCGTCTCGTAGGCGAGGAGCAGGTCGTAGACGACGTCGTAGTGCCACCGGCGCCGGTCGCGGTCGGCCGCGTCGTACCAGCCGCCGACGCCGCCGCGCCCGGGCGGGCCCCGCTCCACGTCCTCGTGCGACCGCGCGTAGCGCTCGTACACGGGATGGTAGGCGCGAAAACTGCCGCGCGTCGCGGCCTGGACGGTCACGCCGAGGGGCGCCCGGCCGCCCGCCCCGTACCGGTCGTCGTCGGCGCTCGTCAACCGGAAGAAGGCCGCGGCGCAGGCGGCAGCGGCCGCCCGGCGCGCCTCCGTCGTGTAGTCGTTGCCGGCGATCACAAGCCGGTGGTGGAGGACCTGGAGGTCCAGGTCGGAGGGGTCGTCCAGGCCCTCCTTCACGGCGATGTCGAAGTCCATGCGGAACGGGAGGTCGGCGGCTCGGTCGGGGAGGAGCAGGAGCCCCACCCCGAGGAGCAGGACGGGCGCCAGCATGGCCGCATTATCGCCGGAACGCGCGCGGCGCGCCAACGCCCGGGCGACGGCGCGCGCGCACCGGAGAAGCCGTGCGCGTGGACGCGCAACCGCACGACGGGTTCGTGGATCAAGTGTCGGACCCTTCCTGTAGAATGGGGGGGTCGGAGGCCGCCTCTTGCGACAGTACCTGGACCTCTTGCGCCACGTGCTCGCCAACGGCGTCGAGCGCCCGGACCGGACGGGCGTCGGTACGATCGGCGTCTTCGGCTGGCAGATGCGGTTCGACCTCCGCCAGGGCTTCCCGATCGTCACGACCAAGAAGGTCCACTTCCGCTCGGTCGTCCACGAGCTGCTCTGGTTCCTCTCCGGGAGCACGAACATCCGCTCCCTCCAGAAGAACGGCGTGTCGATCTGGGATGAGTGGGCCGACGAGAGAGGCGACCTCGGGCCGATCTACGGCCGCCAGTGGCGCTCGTGGCCGGCGCCGGACGGGGGCGAGATCGACCAGATCTCCCTGGTGGTCGAGGCGATCCGGCGCGACCCGCACTCGCGCCGCCACGTCGTCAGCGCCTGGAACGTCGGCGAGCTCGAGCGCATGCGGCTCGCGCCCTGCCACATCCTCTTCCAGTTCCACGTGGCCGCCGGCCGGCTCTCCTGCCAGCTCTACCAGCGGAGCGCCGACCTCTTCCTCGGCGTCCCGTTCAACATCGCCTCCTACGCGCTCCTCACGCACCTCGTCGCCCGCGCGACGGGCCTCGAGCCGGGCGAGCTCATCCACACGCTCGGCGACGCCCACCTCTACCGGAACCACGTGGACCAGGCGCGCCTCCAGCTCGGGCGCGAGCCGCGGCCGCTCCCGCGTCTCGAGCTCGCCCCCGACGTCCGTTCGATCCTCGACTTCCGCTACGACGACATCGCGCTCCACGGCTACGACCCGCACCCCCCGATCCGGGCGCCGGTGGCCGTATGACGGTCTCGATCATCGCGGCCATGGCGGCGAACCGGGCCATCGGGCTCGAGAACCGCCTGCCGTGGCGCCTCCCGGCCGACCTCAAGCGCTTCAAGCGGCTCACGCTCGGCCACGCGCTCATCCTCGGGCGCAAGACCTTCGAGTCGATCGGAGCGTCGCTCCCCGGGCGGACGACGTTCGTCGTCACGCGCCGGGGCGATTACCGCGCGCCGGGGGCGGAGGTCGCAGGCTCGATCGACGAGGCGGTCGCGGCGGCCGCGGCGGCCGGGAAGGACGCGTGGATCGCGGGCGGCGCCGAGATCTACCGCGACGCGCTTTCGCGCGGGCTCGCCGACCGCCTCCACCTCACGGTCATCGACCGCGAGTTCCCGGGCGATGTCTTCTTCCCCGACCTCGACTTCGCCCGCTGGCGGCTCGTCGCCCGGGCCGCGCACGCGGAGCCGTTCCCGTATCGCTTCGACGACTACGAGCGGGTGCGCACCGCGCCGTCCTCGTAGGCGGGAGGGCGCCGACGCCCGTGCCGTTCCCCACGCTCGACCGGGACCTCGAGGTCGACGTCGCGATCGTCGGCGGCGGCCTGACCGGGGCCGGGGTCGCCTACCACCTGCGCGAGAGCCGTCACGACGTCGCCCTCCTCGAGGCGGGCGAGGCGGCGGCGGGCGGCGGCGGCGCGAGCGCCCGGGCCGCCGGCCTCGTGCTGACGGGCATCTCCGATCACCTGAACCAGCTCGAGCACGGCGTCGGGCGCGAGCCGGCCGTCGCCGTCTGGCGCTACACGCAGGAGAACGCGCGCCTCGTCGAGGAGGCGGTCGCGCGCGAGCGGATCGCCTGCGGGTTCCGGCGCCCGGGCTCGTACGCGCTCGCGACCTTCCCGGCCGAGGAGAAGGACCTCGAGGCGTCGAAGGCGATCCTCGACGCGGCCGGGATCGAGGCCCGCTGGCTCGACGCGGCGGCGCTGAAGCGGCGCCCCGGCGCGCCGCGCGGGCTGGCGGCCCTCTTCTACCCGCGCGACGCCGTCGTCGACGCGCCGCCGCTCGTCGACGGCCTGCTCGCGGCCGCGGTGGGTGCGTCGGGCGGCCACGTGCGCGTCTTCGAGCGGACGGCCGTCGCCGCCCTCGACCTCGGCTCCGGCGCGGGCGGCGGGGCGCGCCTCGAGACCGAGGCGGGACGCACCGTCCGGGCGACCGTCGTCGTCCTGGCGGCCGGCGCCCACGCCCCGCGTCTCCATCGCTTCTTCGCGGACAAGGTCCTGCCGATCCGCGCCCAGGGCTTCGTCACGGCGCCCGGGCCGGGCGGCCGGCCGGTCCTCGACGCGCCCGTCTCGGCGAGCTGGGGGCACGAGCTCTACCGGCCGCTCGACGACGGCCGCATCGTCGCCGCCGGCATGAACTGGGAGCCGAAGGCCGAGGAGATGACCTACGACGACGCGCCGACCGACGAGTTCCAGGGCTACCTCGAGAAGTTCCGCGCCCACCGCCTGCCGGCCGCCCCCGCCGACCTCGCCATCGAGCGCCGCTTCGCCGCGCCCGAGGCCTTCGCCGCGGACGGCCTCCCGCTCCTGGGCCCCGTCCCCGGGCAGCCGGCGCTCCTCGCCGCCTGCGGCTACACGTTCCGCGGGCTCTCGATCGGGCTCGCCGCCGCCCGCTCGATCGCCCGCCTGATCCAGGACGGCACCCGCGACTACCCGCCGTGCCTCGCGCTCGCGCGGTTCCTCGGGTAGCCCGCCCGCCGGCCCCGCCCGCGCATGAGCCTCCGCTGCTGGTTCTGCGACCGGGCCCTCGACCCCGTGGACATCCTCGCCGAGGGGACGATCGAGCCGCGCGCGACCGCGAAGGGCGGGCCGATCTACCACTACCGCTGCCCGGGCTGCCGGCGGCGGAGCGTGTGCGAGCGGAACGCGCGCGGGCGCGTGCTCGCGCGGCCGCGGCGCGTCGTCCCGATCGTCGACCGCCTCCAGGCGCTCTTCGACGCCGACCTCGCCCGCGAGCACGCGGCCCGCGGCGCCTGGTGGGCGCGCCATCCCGGGATCGTCTCGTGGTTTCACGAGGAGCTCGTCGCGGCGATCGACTCGGGCCTCGACGCCGAGTCGGTCGCCGCCGCCGAGGCGCGCGAGGCGGCCGCGCGCGAGGCGCGCCTTCGCGGCGAGCCGCCCCCGCCCCCGCCCCCCGCCGGCCCGCCGCCGCCCGACGGCGCCGACCCCTTCGCCGTCCTCGGCCTCGCGCCCGGCGCCGACCGCGACGAGATCGTCCGCGCGTTCCGTCGCCTCGCGAAGGAGCACCACCCCGACCGCTTCGCCGTGCACGGCCGCGCGGCCGAGGAGGCCGCGCGCCGCCGCTTCGTGCGGATCCTCGACGCCTACGAGCGGCTGCGCGGGGCGGGATAGCGCGCCGGCGCCCCACCCGCGGAAGCGTCACCTGTCACGTGACGCGACCGGGAGGCCCTCCGTCCCCTCCGATCGGCCGGAGAGGTCCGTGAAGGTTCGCCGCCCAGCCGACCCGTCAAGAAGCGGAGGGAGGTGGCCGGCCGCGGCCCTCGACCCCGGCCACCTCGGCCGAGAGCGCGCGCCGATCGGGCCGGCCGAGGCGCTCGAACAGGTCGACCTGGACGTCGACGCGAGCGCCGCGCCGTCGCGGCGACCACGTCCCGACCACGCGCCCGCCCGCCACGACCGTCGGCGCGACCCAGGCGCCGGGCCGGAAGACCTGCGTCCGGCGTTCCGGGTCGAGATAGAGCGACTTGTCGCGGTGCGCGAGCACGTAGCCGTCGAAGGGCGGGAGGAGGCGAACGGCCGGCGGCTCGAGCCGCGCGGCGAGGAGCGCGTCCAGGTCGGCGGCGAGCACGCACGGCTTGCGGCCCTGGATGTCGACCACGGCGAGGTCGGGCTCGACGCGACCGAACACCGCCTTCGCCCAGCCGACCCCGAGGCCCGTCCAGTACGCGAGGTCGCGCGGCTCGGCCGGGCCGTAGGCGTGCAGGTAGCGGCGGACCAGCTCCTCCTCCGCGCGCTCGCGCGCCGGGGCGGCGGGACGACGCCCGACGGTCTTCGTCTTCGGCGGCTCCGCCCCCGAACCCCTGCGCGGAGCGTCCGGCAGGGGAGACGTCCCGGCTTCCGCACGCTCCGCCCAGCGGTCCACGCGCACGAACGTGGTCTCGCGCCCGCGGCCGGGCCCGAAGGCGACGAGCCCGGCGACCGCGAGCGGCCGCAGCGCCCCCCCCCAGCTCCCGAACCAGCGGTCGGCGTCGGGGACGCGCCTCGCGAGCGCCCGCGCCAGCTCGACGCGCGTGAGCGGCCCACCGCGGAGCGCCGCGAGGATCCCCTCGCGCACGTCGGGCCAGCGCGCCGGATCGAGCCCGCGCCGGGCAAACCAGCGGGCGTTCCCGTTCCCGTCCCGGCCGCTCGCGATCGCCGCCGCCAGGAGCCGCCCGTCCTCGACCGCAACCACGTGCGCCGTCTCGCGGAGCGACCAGCCGCGGACGAGTGTCCGCTCCTCCTCGAGCGCCCGCCGCAAGTCGGCCGCACCGAAGCCCTCGACGCGCGCCGCGAGCGCGCCCGCCGCCGCCGACACGATCTGGGCCTGGACGGCGACGAGGTCGCGCACGACCGCGTGCGCCTCCCCGGCCGCCGCCCGCGGCCCGCAGATCCGCTGGCGCCCGGCGCGGAAGGCGAGGGCTTGCTCCGCCGGGACGGCGAGGGCCGGCCGGCTCACGGCGGCGATGTCATCGAGGACGTTCCCCCGATCCCGTCACGATGCGGCGGGCCGCGGCCCGCTCGCGGAGGCCATCCGGAAATTCTCAGGCGGCGTGAACGAGACGCCCCCCGCGCCGGATAGGCTATCTCTCGACCCTCTTCGGAGACACCCCATGCCTTCGTCGACGCCGCGCTCCTCTCGTTCGCGCTTCCGCCTCGCGGTCCTGTCGATCGGGCTCGCCCTGATCTCCGTCGCCGGCGCGCCGCTTCCGCCGGCGACCGCCGCCGGGACCGCCCCGCCGGGCTACGGTCTCCTTCAGGCGGCCCGGCGCGGCGCGTTCCTCCGCCCGGCCGCGAGCGGGCTCCCCGTCGCGGCGCTGCAGCGGTCCTTGACGGCGGCGGGGTTCGCCGTTCCCGAGACCGGCGTCTTCGACCCGACCACCGAGATGGCCGTCCGCCGCTTTCAGGCCTCGCGCGGGATCCAGGTCGACGGGGTCGCCGGACCGCAGACCCTCTCCGCGCTCGACCGGACGCTCGGGCTCTGGCCGAACGGCATCCCGCCGCGGGGGACGCTCATCCCGCCGCCGCCCGGATATCGCCTGCCGTTCGGCCCCGTGTCCGCCGCCGTGACGAGGAAGGCGGTCGAGATCCTCCGCCGGCCGGAGCCGATCGGGACGCAGATGCAGGTCCTCCTGGGCGGAAACGACTACATCTTCGCGATCGAGTGGCACCGGCACCCGCCGACCGCCTCCGTCTCCGCCGCGCTGAAGCAGTGGCACCGCGGCGTGACCGTGTACCGACGCTGACCCCGACGGGGCGGAGAGGCCCTCGGGGCGCCTCCCGGCGCGCCGCCCTCCCGCAGAGCGAGTCGGGGCGGACGAGGGGCTACTCCACGATCCGGAAGCGCCCGCCGTTCTCGGAGGCGAGGCGCTTCATGAACTCCTTCGCCTGCGACTTGTCCTCGACGATCTGGCGCAGGCGGCCGTCGCCGGCGATGAAGGCGATCGTGTGGATCCTGAGGTTGCGCGTCAGGTTCCAGCGCCTGACCTCGGAGAGGATCAGGGTGAAGTCGATCGTCTTGCCGACCGTCGGGTAGCCGTCGGAGAGGAAGTAGATCGTGTCGGCGCCGGACTCCTTGAAGGCCGTCTCGAGCGCGCCGTAGCTGTTCGTCGCGCCGTCGGCGCGGAGGGCGGAGACGAAGCGCTTCGCCTCGCGCTTGTTGCCCTTGGAGGCGGGCTGGAGGCGGTCCTTCCAGGCGAGCGTCGAGTCGGCGAACGTGACGATGTTGAAGCGCGCCTGGTCGGGCAGCTCGTCGACGACGCGCTCGAGCTCGCGCTGGAGGACCTGGAAGCGCGACAGCCCCTCCGGGCTCTGCGGCCCCTTCTCGGTCCCCGTCTCGATCAGCATGGAGCCGGACGTGTCGACGACGAGCAGCACGCGCCGGGAGATGATCTCGTCGAAGAGCTTGGGCGCCCGCTCGACCGTGCCCGACTCGACGACGACCGGCCCCTCGCGCTCGCCCGTCTGGAACTTGAAGCCGTCGCGGCGCGGGGTCCACCAGGAGCGCCACTCGACGGCCGTGTCGATCCCGCTCTCGCCCGTCAGCCGGGCGAGCGCGTCCCGGATGTCGCCGGCGAGCCGCCGCCCGTCGGCGTCGTCGGCGCCGCCCTTGCCCGAGTCGAGCTTCTCGAAGGCGTCGATGAGGGCATCGACGACGAGCACGTCCCGCACCCGGCGGAGCCCGTCGACCGCCGCCGCCCGCACCTGCCAGACCCTGTCGCCCGCGAGGGCGGCGATGAGCGCGTCGCGCGCCTCCGGGTCGGAGCGCTGACCGAAGACCCGCATGACGACGGCGCGCCGCGGCCAGTCGCTCGCCTTCGCCCCCTCCTTCAGCAGGTGCTTGCGGGCGTCCTCGGCCGAGAGCGAGGCCAGGAGGCGGAGCCCGGACTCGACGACGCCCGCCGTCGCGTCCGGCGCGATCGTCACCTGGAGGAGGAGCCTCGCCGCGTCCTCGCTGTTGTCGCGGGCGAGCGCCTCCATGGCGTCGATGCGCTTCGGCTCGTCGGCGCCGGCGGCCTGCCAGGCGCGGGCGAACTCCTTGACGGCGCGGTCGGAGGCGAGGGCCGGCTCGGCGAGGGCGAGGAGCGACAGCGACAGGAGGACGAGGGCCCTAGTCGTGGACGAAGACGCCGCCGTTCTCACGCGCGAGCCTCCTCAGGAACTCGACCGGCTCCGGGCCGCCGACGCCGCGGTCGACCGCGAAGCCCCCGAGGCCGCCGAAGCAGCCGACGGCGTGGATCCTGACGCCGCCCTGCCAGTTTAACCGACGGACGGCCTCGAGCGTGCGCTCGATCCCCGAATCGGCCGGGGCGCCGTCGGAGATGAGGACGACGGTGTCGGCCTGCGGGAGCCGGAGCGCCGCCTCGAGGGCGTCGTCGACGTCGCGCCGCGGGCCCTCGGCGCGCCGCGCCGAGACGAAGGCGATCGCCTGGTCCACGGTCTGCGGGCTCGCGCGGACGAGGCCGCGCGCGTCCGCGAACTGCGTCCCGGCGCCGAACGTCGCCACGGCGAACGGCGTCCCGGGCGGGAGCGCGCGGAGCGCCCGCTCGAGCTCGCGGCGCGCGAGGTCGAAGCGGGCCTCGGGCGCCATGGACTGCGAGGCGTCGATGAGGAAGACGACGCCGTCCGAGAGGATCGGGATCCCCCGGTAGCTCTCGGCCGGCGCCGGGCTCACGAGGACGAGCGGCGGTCCCGCGCCCGGCTCGGGGAGCGCCGCCCGCCCGCGGCTCCTCCCCCACCAGTCGCGCCAGTCGGAGGCGGCGAAGAGGCCCTCGCCCGTCGCCCGGTGGAGCGCGAGGAGCGCCGCCCCGCGGACGCGCGCCCCCTCACCCTTCCGCTCGAGGGCGGCGACGAGCGCGTCGACGGCCGCCTCGCCGCCGAACGCCGGCAGCGCGCGCGCCGCCGCGGCCCGGACGAGCGGGTGCGGGTCCTCGCGCAGCCGCTCGACGAGCCGGGCGAGGTCCGCCTGGGCGTCGGCGTCGGCCTCGGCCCGCGCGACCGTCCCGAGCGCGAGCGCCGCCGCCGCCCGCACGGCCTCGTCGCGGTCGCCGACCGCCTCGCGCAGGGCCGGGAGGACGGGGCCCGGCGCCTCGCGCCCGGCCTCGCCGAGCGCGGCCACGAGCCGCACGCGCAGGGCCGGCCGCTGCGTCCGCTCGAGCGCGGCCGCGATCGCCGGGCCCGCGCCCTCGCCCGCGTCCCTGGCCCGCGCGCCGAGCGCCTCGGCCACGAGCGCCCGCGCCTCGCCCTCCCTGAGCTTCGGCAGGACCTCGCCCGCGAGCCACGCCAGCAGGTCGGGCTTCGTCCCCAAGACGAGCGCCCGGCGCGCGCGCACGGCCGCCGCCGCCGTCGCCGCCGGGTCGCGGCGCGGCGCCCGCTCGGCGTGCTCGAGCAGCGCGTACAGACCCTCGGGCGACGGGAACGTGCGCACCGCCCGGGCCGCATCCTCGACGAAGGTCGGGTGCTTGCGCTCGACGAGGATCTGGCGAAGGACGGCCGCCGCCCGCGGGCCGCCGAGCGACACGAGCTCGTAGAGGTACTCCTCGCGCTCGGCGCGGGCGCGCCTCGGGTTCAGGAACGCGCGCGCGAGCCGCTCGGCCCGCCGCTCGCGCTCGACCGGGTCCTCGACCTCGCGCTCCGACGGCCCCGCGAGCCGTTCCGTGCGCACCTCCGGCGACTCCGGCTGGACGGCGGGGGCCTTCACCAGCTCCTCGCGGGGCATGACCCCGGGAGGCGGCGGCGCGCCCGGCTCGAGGGGATCGGACTCCTCCTCCGGCCCCCCCCCGTCCTCGACCGGGCGGGCGGCCACCGCCCCGGGCCCGGCGGGCGCCGGTGGCGCCGGCGCCTTCCGCCCGCCGTCCTCGGGCCGCGACGGCGCGGGCGTGTCGACGCGCTTCCCCTCGCCCACCTTCGCGTCCGGCGCCCGCGACGCCACGCGGTAGGCCCAGGCCGCGAGCCCGCAGACGAGGACCAGGGCCGCGATCCGGAGCAGCGTCTGCACGCGCGCCAGGCGCTGCACCCGCGCCGCCGCCAGCCGCCCGCTCCGCCATGGCTTGCTCGGCTCGCGGATGAGCCCGTCGACGCGCAGCTCGACCTCGAGCCGCTCGTCGAGCCGCCTGAGGAACTCCTCGCTCGCCAGGCCGCCCGCCGGCGGCTCCATCGTCCCGACGAGGCCGGCCGCGCGGTCGAGCGCGTCGAAGCGTCCGGCGCAGGCCTCGCACCCCTCGAGGTGCGCCTCGACCCGACTCTCCTCGACCCGATCGAGCTCGCCGTCGACCCGCGCCGACAGCAGCTCGCCGAGGTCCTTACAGGGCTCCATCTTCCACCACCCTCTGCCTCACAGGTCTCCGCGGCCGAACGACGCCCCCATCCGCTCCTGGAACCGCTCGCGCGCGCGGAAGAGCCGCGACCGGATCGTCCCGACGGGGACCTCGAGGACCGCGGCCGCCTCCTGGTAGCTCATCCCCTCCAAGTCGCAGAGCAGGATCGCGGCCCGGTACGGCTCCGGGATCCCGTCGACCGCCGCCTTCACCCGGTCGCGGAGGTCGCGCGACTCGGCGGCCGCCGCCGGGTCCGGCGCGCGCCGGTCGGCGAGGCCATCGCCGAGCTCCCGCCCCGTGCTCCGGAAGGAGACGGGGGCGTCGAGCGAGAGCCGCGGCCGGTGCCGCCGGTCGCGGATCTCGTTCAGGGCCAGGTTCGTCGCGATCTTGTAGAGCCACGTCGTCGCCTTCGCGACCTCCCGGTACTCGCGGGCGTGCCGGTAGAGGCGCACGAACGCCTCCTGCGCGAGGTCCTCGGCCGTCTCGCGCGAGCCGACGTACCCGTGGAGGTAGCGGATGAGCGCCGGGTGGTGCCGCTCGGCGATCGTGCCGATCGCCCGCCGCACGACCTCCGGGTCGGTCGCGTCCCGACACCGGAGCAGCAGCTCCTCATCGGTCGCGACGGCGGCCGGCGGCTTCGACGGCGAGGGGGCTTCCGCCGCCTCGCGCTCCCCCGAAGCCATCCGCGTCCCCACGAACCTCTACTTACCCGCGGGGGGCGGGGGAGGTTCCCCGGGGGCGCCGGGAGCGCCGCCGGGAGCGGCGCCGGGGGCCTTCTTCCGCTCGGCCTCCTCGACCTTCTTCTTCAGGCCCTCGAGCTGGGCCTGGATCGGGGCCAGGGCCGCCGGCGGGAGCGTCCCGGCGAGGCCCTCGAGCGCGAGCTGCGCCCGCTCGAGGGCGGCCCGCGCCGCCAGGGCATCTCCGCCGCCGGCCAGGTGCGCCTCGCCCCAGAGGATGTGGACGAGCGGGTGCTGGGGCGCGATCCAGACCGCCTCGTCGAGGAGCTTCTTCGCCCGGGCGTGGTCGCCGCCCCCGAGCGCCGTCCGGGCGAGGTCGAGGCGCACGCCCGCGTCCTTGCTCTCGAGGACGGCGTACTCCTCGAGGATCTTCTGCCGCTTCGCCTCGTCGCCCGCCTCCTTGTAGAGGGCGGCGAGCTGCGGGTAGAGGGCGACGTGCTTCGGGAAGAGGGCGCGCGCCGCCTCTAAGTGGGCGATCGCCTGCCTCACGTCGCGCCGCTCCTGCTTCTCCGGGTCCTCGCCCGCGTAGATCGAGACGAGCAGGAGGTGGGCGCCGAACGGGTCGCTCGTCTTCAGGGTGAGGGCCTCGAGCGCCAGCTCGACCGCCTTGTCCCGGTCCTTGCGCCGCGCCGCGAGCCCGGCCCGGACGAGGATGGCGTCGGCGTTCCTCGGCTCGACGGCCAGCACCCGGGCGGCGGCCGTGTCGGCGTCGGCGAGCTTGCCGTTGTCGAGCGCCCCGCGCGCGTAGGCGGTCTGGGCCTTCACGTCCTTCGGCCCGGCCTTGGCGGCGCGGGCGAGGGCGGCGAGCTCCTCGGGGCCCACGGGCGGCCGGTAGGTGTAGGCGCGGAACTGGTCGGCCGCGTAGACGCGGAAGCGCCTGTCGAACTGCTCGGGCGTGACGTCGAGCCCGTCCTTGAAGATCGCGTCGATCGGCTTCGCGTCGCGGTAGCCCTCGAGCAGCTTCAGGATCCCGTCCATGCCCCACTCGGCCTCGACGAACTCGCAGATGAGCCCGCCCTGGTAGTAGCTGAGCATGACCTGGTTCGGGAAGCGGGGCTTGCTGAACCCCTGGTCGAGCTCGCGCACGGGCAGGAGCCGCCCGCGGGAGAGCGCGTCCATGAGGTCCTTGTCCGACTCGCGCTTCCAGGACGGGTGCCCCTTCTGCTCCTCGAAGACGGAGATCCCCTCCGTCAGCCAGCGCGGGATCCGGTGCTTCGTCTTCTCGAGCGTGATCACGTGGGCGATCTCGTGCCAGATCGTCCGCCCGTAGTTGTGCGTCCCGGGCGGCAGCCCGCCGGGCGAGACGACGGCCACGACGTGCGCGAACGTGACGCCCGAGGCCGGGATGAAGCGGTGGGCGACGGCCCGCACCGAGAAGTCCTGCATGCTCGGGAACAGCTCGAACAGGATCTTTCCCTCGAGCTCGACCTTGTAGCGGGCGGCGAGCTCCTTGTAGCTCCGCTCGAGCAGCTCCTCGACGTAGGGGCGGAGCAGCTTCGCCTCGCCCTTGTCCAGGCGGATGACGTAGTGCGGCGTCTCGAACGTCTCGAACTGCTTGTCCAGGTGGTCGAGGAGCGTCAGGAGGTTGACGACGAAGAGGTCGAACGGGTTCGCCTGGTTCGCCTTCTCGAGGAAGCGCCGCGCCTCCTTCTCGTCCCCGGTCCGCATGGCCGCGAGCCCGAGCTGGGCGTACGCCGGCTCGAAGTCGGGGTCGGCGAGGACGGCGCGCTGGCAGAGCTCGTGGGCCTCCTGGTAGCGGAACTTCGAGTCGACGAGCGAGGCGACGCGCGTGTAGAACTCGGCCGCGCGCGGGCCCTCCTGGCCGACCGACGCCTCGATCGCCTCGTACTTCCTCGTCTCGCCGCGGATCCGGTGGATCGCGGCCCGCGTCGCCAGGGCCTCCGTGTGCTGCGGGTCGACGGCGGTCGCCTTGTCCACGGCGGCGAGCGCGTCGTCGTAGAGGGCGTCCGTGATGAGGAGGTCGGCGAGGAGGACGTGGGCATCGACGTGGCTCGGGTTCGTGGCGAGCACGCGCTCGATCGCGCGCCGCGCCTCGGCGTAGCGGTCCGTCCCGCCGTAGAAGTCGCGCAGGAGCGCGGTCGCCCGCACCACGTGGATCTCGGGGTGGGCCTCGTTCTGCTTCTCCGCCTCCTTCAGCAGCTTGCGCGCCTCGGCCAGGTTCCACTGGTCCATGTAGAGGCGCGCCCAGCGGGCGAGGATGTCCGGGTCCTCCGGGTCCACGTCGTACGCCCGCTGGTAGAGGTCGCGGGCGTAGTGGAACATGTGGCGGCGGTACTTCGACTTGAGCGCCGGGACGCGGTCGGCGATGAGGCACCCGCGCGCGAACGCCATGAGGTCCTCGGTCGTCGTCGTGTCGACGTCGGCCGCCCCTCCTTCGATCGCGTCGAGGAGAGCCTTGGCGGCGACCTCGGCGGCGGCCCGGTCGCCCTGGCGCAGCGCGACCTCGCCGAGCACGGCCCGGGCGCGGTGGATCTTCGGGTCGAGCAGGACGGCCTTCTCGAGCGCGCGGCGCGCGTCATCGAGCCGCCCGCGGACGGCCAGGACCTCCCCGAGGAGGGCGTGGGCGCGCGCGTTCTCGGGCTTCTTCTCGATCGCGGCGCGCATCGCCTTCTCGAGGTCGTCGTAGCCGCCGGTGATGAGGAGGGCGTTGCCGAGGAGCACGGCGCCCTGCGGGTGCCCGGGGACGGCGGCGAGCGCCTCCTTGCCGGCGAGGATCGCCTCGCCGTAGTCTCCGGCGCGGTAGCGCTTGACCCCGTACTTGACGGAGGCGTCGGCGCCCTCCGGGTCCTCGGCCTCTTGCGCGAGGGCGGGGGCGGCGAGGAAAAGAAGGAGCAGGAAGGCGACGATCGGTCGGTGGGTGGTCATGGGGTGATCGTAGCGCCGGCGTCGCCGCATTGCAAGCCGCGAAGACGCGCCATACCTTGATCTACGGGCCATCATGGACCTCTCGCTCTTCGCCTACGACCTCCCGCCGGACCGCATCGCGCAGGCGCCGGTCGAGCGCCGCGACGAGTCGCGGCTGCTCGTGCTCCGCCGGACCCCCGCGACGGGGGAGCCGGCGCTCGAGCCGGCGCTCGAGCACCGGACCTTCCGCGACCTCCCCTCGCTCCTCTCGGGCGGCGACCTCCTCGTCCTCAACGACACGCGCGTGATCCCCGCCCGCGTCCACGGCGTGCGCGCGACCGGCGGGCGGGTCGAGGCCCTCCTCTGTCGCGACCTGGGCGGCGGGCGCTGGCGCGCGCTCCTGCGCGCCGGCGGCCGGCTCCGCCAAGGCGAGCGCCTGGCGTTCGGCGCCGGGCGCGGCCCGGGCGACGACATCGCCGCCCGCCTCGAGGCCGACGAGGGGCGCGGCGCCTGGGTCCTCCGCTTCGAGCCGGCCGGGGCGGTCGCCGCCCTCCTCGAGCGCGAGGGCGAGATGCCGCTCCCTCCCTACATACGGCGGAAGGACCTGGCGCGGGAGGTCCGCGAGCTCGACCGCGAGCGCTACCAGACCGTGTACGCGCGGGAGCCCGGCGCGGTCGCCGCGCCCACGGCCGGCCTCCACTTCACGCCCGGGCTCCTCGAGCGCCTGGCGGAGGCGGGCGTCGAGCGCGCCCAGGTCACGCTCCACGTCGGGCCCGGCACGTTCCGGCCCGTCGAGACCGAGCGGGTCGAGGAGCACCGCCTGGACCCGGAGGCCTACCGCGTGCCGCCCGCGACGGCGGCCGCCCTCGAGCGGGCACGGGCGGGCGGCGGCCGCGTCGTCGCGTGCGGCACGACCGTGGTGCGGACGCTCGAGACCTACGTTCGGACGGGCGAGGCGACCGGAGACACCGCCCTCTACATCTACCCGCCGTTCGAGTTTCGCCTGGTGGGCGCCCTGATCACCAACTTCCACCTGCCGCGCAGCACGCTCCTCATGCTCGTTTCGGCGTTCGCCGGGCGCGAGCGCGTCCTCGCCGCCTACCGCGAGGCGATCGCTCGGGCTTATCGCTTTTACAGTTACGGCGATGCCATGCTCATCCTGTGAATACCTTCCCACCACCGCCCGTCGTCTCGGGGAAAGGGGGGGGAGGGAGGTGTCATGCGCCAGCGGATGGGTTTGCCGGCGGCGTTCGCGGCCGCCTTGCTCCTCGCGCTCCTGCCCGCCCGGCCGGCGGCGGCCGGCGTGGCCCCCCCGGACCCGATCGAGGACGCGGGTCCGGCGGCGACGGCGGACCTGGACGCGGACGGGGTCGCCGCCCGGCTCGTCCGGGCGGGCCTGCCGGCCGCCGAGGCGGCGGCGCTCGCCGCGTCGCTCACGCCCGAGGAGCGGGCGTTCCTCGCCGCGCGAGCGGAGAACGCGGACGTCGGCGGGTTCCACGTCGTCGTCGGGCTGCTCGTCCTCTTCCTGGTCGTGGCGGGCGTGGTCGCGATCGTCCTCTGGTTGCACGACGACCACCACCACTATCACGGGCACGGGCACGTCCACCCCGGGGAGGCTCGCCCCTGACGCGGCGACCCGGGCCGGGGGCGGCGCCGGCCGCCCCCGGCTCCTCCGTCCTCGCCGTCGCCGTCGCCCTCGCCGGCCTCGCCGCCTCGATCGTCGCGGGCCCGGCGGGCTGCGCCGTTCCGGGCGAGCGCGTCCGCGCCGACCTCGAGAGCGGGCGGACGCCGGGCGCCGTCGTCCGGGCGGTCCCGTTCGTCGCCCAGGAGGGGACGGAGGACTGCGGCGCGGCGGCGCTGGCCGTCGTCCTCGCCCATGCGGGCCGGGCGACGGCCCGCGCCGACCTCGAGCGCGAGATCGTCCGCGGGAGCGTCGGCGGGTCGTTCACGTTCGACCTCGCGCTCGCGGCGCGGCGCCGCGGGCTCCACCCGTGGGAGCGCCGCGGGGCGCGGCTCGACGACCTCGAGGCCTTCGTGCGGGCCGGGCGGCCGCCGGTCGTGCTCCTGGGCGTTCGCCCGTTCCGGGTCGGCTACAAGCACTTCGCGGTCGTGACGGGCATCGACCTCGGCCGCGGCCTCGTCCTCCTCCACGACGGCGCCGATCCCGACGCGCCCGTCGAGGTCCCGGACTTCCTCGAGCGGTGGGAGCGCGCCGGGCGGTGGGCGCTCGTCGCCGTCCCGCCCGAGGCCCCGCTCCCGCCGGCCTTCGAGCGGCTGTCGGCCGCCGAGCGGGCGCGCCTCGGCTGGCTCGCCGAGCGGGCGGGCGACGCCGACGCGGCGCTCGCCCACTACGACGCGGCCGTCGCCCTCGACCCGGCGCTCTTCGCCGCCCGTGCGAACCTCGGCCGCCTCCTCCTCGTCCGCGGCCGCGTCGCCGAGGCCGAGGCGGAGCTCCGGCGGGCGCTCGCCCTCGAGCCGCGCGACGTGCGGGCCGCGAACAACCTCGCGTGCGCCCTGCTCGAGCGGGCGGCCGGCGCGGGCGGCGCCGACCCGGCCGCGGGCCGCGCCGCGCTCCTCGCCGAGGCCGAGGCGCTCGCCCGCGGCGCCCTCGCGGCCGCCCCTCCCGAGCTCGTCGGCACGTGCCGCGACACGCTCGAGCGGGTCCTTCGCGAGGCGCGCCGGCTCGCCCCTCCGAAGACCCCTTGACGCGACGGCGCCGGACGATAGGGTACGGCCGCCGCCACGCATCGAGGAGGGGCGCGACTTGGAAGAGACGACGCGGAGCGGGAGGAGCCGGCGAACGAGCTCGGTCTACCGCCTGGTCGAGGGGATCCACCGCTTCAAGGCCAAGCACTTCGACACGCACCGCGAGCTGTACGAGCGTCTCGTCAAGTTCGGCCAGAAGCCCGAGGCGCTCTTCATCACGTGCTCGGACGCGCGCGTCGACCCGGCGGACCTCGTCCAGGCGGAGCCGGGCGAGCTCTTCATCGTCCGCAACGTCGGCAACCTCGTGCCGCCTTACCGCGAGAGCCAGCAGGGCGCGTCGGTCGGGGCGGCGATCCAGTACGCCGTCCAGGTCCTCGGCGTCTCCGACATCATCGTCTGCGGGCACTTCGAGTGCGGCGCCATGGCGACGCTCCTCGGGCCGCCCGAGCCGCTCGAGTCGCTCCCGATGGTCAGGCGCTGGCTCCGGCACGGAGACCGCACGCGCCGCACCGTCGACGACAAGTACGTCACGCTCCCGGCCGCGGCCCGCCTCGCCGCCGGCAGCGAGGAGAACGTCCTCGTCCAGCTCGAGCACGTCCGGAGCTACCCCTTCGTCGCCGAGCGGCTCGAGGAGGGGAGCCTCCACCTCCACGGGTGGGTCTACGACATCGCCGTCGGCGAGGTCTACCGGTACGACCCGCAGGCGCAGCAGTACGTCGCGATCCTCAAGACGGGCGAGCTGCGCTCCCGGTGAGCGGAGCGCGCGGAAGCCGAAACCCCTTCCTTGCCGCGCGCTCCGCGACGGGGGGGGCGGCGGGCCAAGCCCCCGGAGACGAAGAGCGGTCCCTACCGCGCCGTCACGATCTCCTCGAACCAGCGCCGCATCCGGCCCCGGTGATAGCGGACCTCGTCGGCGAGCGCGTCCTCGGCCGGCTTCCGCGCCGTGTCCACGTACCCGAGCAGGCGGGCGAAGGTCCGGCGCTCGGCCCGGTCGTCCGGGAGCGTCGAGGTCGGGCGGTTCCGGGCGACGCGCAGGCGCGCCTCGAGCTTGACGAGGACCTGGTAGGCGGTCAGGAGGTCGGGGAGGGCGACGCGGCGCAGGTGCCCGGCGGCGGCGAGCGCGTGGACGGCCGCGACCGTGCCGGGAACGCGGGTCCCGGGCGGCTCGCCGCGGTGCGCGAGCTTCAGGTACGCGACGAGGAGGTCCAGGTCCATGAGCCCGCCGGCGCCCCGCTTCAGGTCGTTCGGGCCGGCGGCCGCCTGCTCGAGCCTCGCCCGCATGTCGCGCACCGAGGCGGCGAGGTCCGGCGGCGGCGCCGCGAAGACGATCTCGTGGAGCCTCTCGACGACGCGCCGGCCCGCCTCGAGGTCGCCCGCGACGGGGCGCGCCTTCAGGGCCGCGAGGCGCTCCCAGGTCGCCGCCCCCGCGCCGGCGCCTTCGTAGTAGGCGGCGAGCGCCGGCAGCGTCACGGCGAGCGGCCCGCCCGTGCCGGCCGGGCGGAGCCGGAAGTCGACCTCGTAGAGCCCCTTCGCCCGCCGGACGAGGGCCATGGCGGCGCGGGCGCCGAGCTCGAGCCCCTCGGGACCGGCGTCGTCGGCCGCGATGACGAGCACGAGGTCGAGGTCGGAGGCGTACGAGAGCTCGCCGGCGCCGAGCTTTCCGAGGCCGAGGAGGGCGAGCGGCACGGGGGCCGCGCCGGTGAGGCCGAGCTTCTCCCGGGCCTCGCGGACCGACAGCTCGAAGAGACGGCGGAGGATCGCCTCGGCCAGCGCCGTCAGGGCCGCCTGGGTGTTCGCGACGTTCGCGCGCCCGCCCAGGTCGCGGATCCCGATCTGGAGGAGGGCGGCGCGCTGCACCTGGGCGAGCGCCGCGAGCGGCGGGTCCTCGTCTTCGGGGGGCTCCGCCCCCCGGCCCCCCCGCAGCGGAGCGCGCGGCGCGGAGTCGGGCCCCGGCCTACGCGCGCTCGGCCCGGAGGGGCGCGCGGCCACGGCATCGGCTACGCGGCCCTCGAACGCCTCGAGGTCGGTCGGAGCGCCCGTGAGGAGGAGGTCCACGACCTCGTCGAGCAACCCCGGGGCCTCGAGGACGAGGCCGACCAGGAACTCCGATCCGGCGCAGAGGTCGACGAAGAGCTTGAGCGCGTCCGGGTTCTCGGCCAGGAGCTGGTAGAAGACGGACTTCGCCCCGAGCGTCGCCGCCGCCCGTTCGAGCCGCGACAGCGCCTCGTCCGGGCTCGGCGTCGTCCCGAGCGCGCGGAGGAGGCGGGGCAGGAGGCCGGCGAAGAACGCGCGCGTGCGGGGCGAGGGCACGAGATAGCGGCCCTTCTCGCGCGCCAGCCGCTCGAGGTCCGCCATCGCCCGCTCGGGGTCGCGGAACCCGTAGCGCGAGAGGACGCGCGCCACGTGCTCCGGCGGGGGGTCGGGCTTGAGGAGGAGGTCGATCTCCTCGGCGGTCGCCGGGGCCGCGGCCTCGGGGACGATGGCGTGGAGCAGGCGGTCGAGGATCCGCTTGACCGCGCGCGCCCGCCCCTCGAGGTCGGCGCGGAACTCGGCGAGCGGCGCGCGGCTCTGCGTGCGGCGCCCGTAGCCGAGGCGGCGGGCGAGGTCGAGGAGGTCGCGCGGCTCGGGCGGCAGGACGTGCGTCTGGAGGCTGTGCAGCGTCTGCAGGCCGTGCTCGACGCGGCGGAGGAAGACGTACGACTCGCGGAGCTCCGCCGCCTCGTCCTCGGTCAGGGCCCCGGCCTCGGCCAGGCGGTCGATCGCGCCGAGGGTCGAGGGCTCGCCGACCCCGGGCACGTCGCCCCCGTAGAGGAGCTGGAGGAACTGGACGGTGAACTCGATGTCGCGGATGCCGCCGGCGCCCTCCTTCACGTTGCGCGTGGGCTGCGCGGCCGCCCGCTCCTCGATCCGCCGCTTGAGCGCCTGGATCTCGGCGATCGTCGCCGCGTCGAGCGGCCGCCGGTAGATGAAGGGCCTCACGGCCTCGACGAAGCGCGCGCCGAGGGCGAGGTCGCCCGCGATCGGGCGCGCCTTCAGGAGGGCCTGGCGCTCCCAGGTGCGCCCGTGCGTCCCGTAGTAGGCGAGGGCGCTGCCGAGCCCGCGCGAGAGCGCGCCGATCCCGCCCTCGGGGCGGAGGCGGAGGTCCGTGCGGTAGAGGGCGCCCTCGTCCGTGAACCGGGCGAGGACGCGGAGGACGTCGCGGGCGAGGCGGTCGAAGGCCTCGTCGGCGTCGATGCCCGGGCCGAGCGGCGCCCGCTCGTCGTGGACGAAGAGCAGGTCGATGTCGCTCGAGTAGTTGAGCTCGCGGCCGCCGAGCTTGCCGAGCGCGAGGACCGCGAACGGGAGCGGCGCGTCGAGGCCCTTTAGCCGCGCGCGCAGGCGGCCTGCGGCGTAGCGGAGCGAGGCCTCGACGAGGGCATCGGCCAGGTCGGAGAGCTCGCGGACCACGGCCTCGAGCGGCCGGCCGAGGACCAGGTCGCGGTGGCCGACGGCCAGCGTCTCGCGGCGCTTCAGGCGGCGCAGGGCGTCGAGCGCGTGGGCGTCGTCCCTGAGGGGCCGGAGCTCGGCCTCGGCCTCCGCGAGCAGCGCCTCGCGGCCGGGCGCCGCGTCGGCCTTCTCGAGCCAGAAGAGGAGGCGCGGCTCGCGGACGAGGATGTCGGCGAAGTGCTCGCTCGCCGAGACGAGGAGGACGAGGCGCCGGAGCGCGGCCGGGTCCTCGGCGAGCGTCCGGAACGTCGTCAGCCGCGAGCCGGCGGCGTCGACGTAGCGCTCGAGGTTGCGGAGGCCGCGCTCGGCGCTTCCGCCCACCGACAGGAGGTCGAGGAGGAGGGGCAGGACGTCGGCCAGCGCCCGCCGCTCCTCGGGTGCGCCGGCGAGACGCTGGAGGCGCTGGTCCGCGTCGAGCGGGCTCGAGAAGCCCACCGGGCCGAGGATCGCCTCGATCTCGGATGGGGAGAGGGGCTCGGGGGACAGGAGCAGGCGCGAGACGGGCACGAGGGAGTCTGGCTCCGTTCTCCGGCCTCACTCGAGGACGATCTCGTACCTCTCCAGGTTCGTCGCCTGCGACCGGTCCAGCCTGGCCCGGGCGATCGAGTAGTCGACCATGGCCCGCAGCAGGTTGACCTGCGCCTGCGTGAGCTGCTCCTCGGCCAGGAAGACCTCGTAGCTCGTGACGAGGCCGACCCGCAGGCGCTCCTTCTCGTTCTCGAGCTGGCGCTCGGCGAGCCGGGCCGCGACCTCGGTCGCGCGGATGCGCTCGCGCGCGGTCTCGAGGTCGCGCGCCCCCGTCCGGACCTGGAGGATGATGTCCTGGATCAGGATGTCGCGGCGCCGGCGCGACTGCGCGGACTGGAGCTCGGCCTGCTCGAGCGTCCCGCGGCCGGTGCGGTTCGGGATCGGGATCTCGAAGGAGAAGCCCGCCCGCAGGTCGTAGTAGTCGCCGCTCCCGAGCGCGTCGTGGGCGTTGTCCGGCGAGTTGCCGAGGCCGTTGATCGTCGCGCTGCCGAGGATGTCGAGGCGCGGCAGGCGGTCGTTCGCGGCCCGGTCCACCCGGAGCTCCTGGGCCTCGATGTCGATCGTCGCCCGGGCGTAATCGGGACGCTTCGCGAGCGCCGTCAGGAAGGCCCGCTCGAGGTCGACGTTCACGTCCTCGAGGCGCGGCCGGTCGAGCGGCAGGATCTCGACCTCCCACTCGCCCAGGGCCGCCGACGGCTGGACGAGCCGCAGGAGCTGGTCGCGGGTGTTCTCGATCGTCGAGCGGGCGACGATGATGGCCTCGCGCCGGCTGGCGACCTGCGTCTCGGCGATGAGGACGTCGATCTCGGCCGCCTTCCCGACCGCGAGCTTCGTCTTGTTGATCTCGAGCAGCTCCTCCGAGTTCGCGAGCGCGCGCTCGGCCACGCGCAGGTTGTCGAGCGAGAAGACGTAGGTCCAGTACGCCTCCTCGACCGAGACCGCGAGGTTCAGCGCCTGCTCGCGCAGGCCGAGCTGCTCGCTCTGGACCTGCTTCGTGGCGATGAGGATCTGCGACCGCGGGACGTCGAGGTCGAAGCTGAAGCCGCGGAGGATCGGCTGCGTCACCTCGAAGACGACCGACGGCGTGTAGCTCGGGTTCAGCGAGAAGACGTTGTCGCTCTTGCGCCGGCCCTGCTCGTAGCGGACCTCGTAGCTCGTCCCGAGCGGCGTCCGCTGCCGGATCCCGCCCGCGACCACCCAGTCGTCGACCTGGTTGACGATGAGGCCGCCCGAGAGGCCCGTGATGGGGTTCACGCCCTCGTCGCCGCCGAACGGGTTCCGGGAGAAGAACGGCGTCCGGAACTTCGTGAGGGCGCCGTCCGAGAAGAGGAAGAGGTCGAACTCGCCGCTCGCGATGTCGACCGACGACCGGGCGACGCGCACCTGGACGCGCTGGACGTCGAGCTCGGGGCTGTTCTGGATCGCCCGGACGATCGCCTCCTTGAGCCCGAGGGCCAGCACGCGTCGCGCCGGCGCCCCGGGCTCGGGGATCGGCGGCACGGCCGGGAGCCTCGGGCCCTCGAGCCCGCCCGTCCCGGGGAGTCCCTTCTTCTCCGGGTCGGCGCCCGGTCCGGGAAGGGCGGGCGCCGGCTTCGGCGGCGGCGCGGGCGGCACCCCCTCGGGCCTTCCCTCCGGCCGCGGGCCGACGTCCGCCCGCGGCGGCGCGGCCGGCGGCGGGGTCGGCAGGGGGGCGGACGGCCGCGGGGCCGTCTCGCCCCGCCCGGGCGCGGGACCCGTCTCCCCCGGAAGCGGGCCGGGCCCGGTGGGCGGCGTCTGCGCTCGCGCCCCGGGCGGCGCGGCCGCGGCGAGCGTGCAGGCGCCGACGAAGAGGACGAGGGCGGCGACCCCGGACGAAGAGACGCGAAGACCCCGGCTCGAGCGCGATCGGTACGACATGGGCGCAGGGAACCTCAGATCTGGGTGAGCTTGATGACCTTCTCCAGCACCTCGCGAGCGCGTCCCGAGTCGATCGTGCGCTTCGCGACCTCGACTCCCTTCTCGAGGCTCGAGGCGAAGCCCCCGACCCGGATCGCGGCGCCGGCGTTCATGACCACGAGGTCGCGCGCCGGCCCCGGGTGGCCGCTCAGGACGTCGTTGATCATCAACGCGCTTTCTTCCGGGGTGTTGGCTTTGACCGGGACGGGCTGGGAACGCGCGAGCCCGAACTGCTCGGGGCTCAAGTAGTAGTGCTGGATCGTGCCCCCGGCGAGCTCGCACACCTTGGTCTTCCCGCTGATCGTGATCTCGTCGAGCCCGTCGAGCCCGCAGACGACCATGGCGTGCTGGCCGCCGAGCCGCTTGATCACCTGGGCCACGACCTCGACCAGCTTCTCGTCCTGGACGCCGACGATCTGGCGGCGCGCGCCCGCGGGCTGCGTCACGGGTCCGGCGATGTGGAAGATCGTCCGGAAGGCGACCTCGCGCAGCGGCGGCTCGAGACGCGACCAGACGGAGTGGTAGGTCGTCGAGGAGAGGAAGGCGAGACCGGCGTCGTTCACGCACCGCTGCAGCGTCTGGAGCCCGACATCCACGTTCACGCCCAGCGCCGTCAGCGTCTCGTGGCTCCCGAGCTCGCCCCCGAGGGACCGGCCGACCTGCTTCGCGATCTTGACGCCGGCCGCCGCGGCGACGATCGCCGACGCCGTCGAGACGTTGAAGCACTGGACCTTGTCGCTGCCGGTGCCGACGAGGTCGACGAGGTTCTCCTTGCGGAGGTCCACGGGGCGCGTGCGCTCCTGCATGCGCGCCGCGCAGCCGGCGATCTCGCTCGTCGCCTCGCCCTTGAGCCGGACCGCCGCGACGAAGGCGCCGAGCTGGACCGGGGTCATGTGGCCGTCGATGTAGGCATCGACGACCGCCGCGGTCTCGGCGCTCGTCAGGTCCTTCCGCTGCGAGAGCTTGCGGAGGATGTCCCGGATGTCGTGCCCGTCCTCGGGCATGGCGCGCTCCAAGTCTCGACCGAGGTCACTCCCCGTGCCCGTGCCGGGCCCCCGTGCCCCGTGCCTCTCCCCCCGGGCGGCGGGCCCATCGTCGGCGCCGCGACGTAGACGCGGGATCATAGCCGAAACGCCCCCCGCCGAAAACACCACCCCCCGGGCCGCGCCGTGGGCGCCTCGCGGACCCCCCTTCGACGGCGTCTGCGGCGGCTTCCTTCAACTCAGCCGCTCGAGCAGCTCCTCGAAGGCGTCCTCCGTCCCGTACTCGAGGACGATCTCTCCCCGGTAGGCCGACCGCTCGCGGATCGTGACCGGCGTCCCCAGGACCTGGCGGAGCCGCTCCTCGATCTCGGCCAGGTACTCGGGCCGCGGCCTCCGTCTCTTCCGCCCCTCCTTCGGGTCGCCCCCCTCCGCCGCCCCGCCCTTCATCCGCGCCGCCTCGCGCTCGGCCTCGCGGACGCTCCACTGCTCGGCGGCGATGCGCCGGGCGAGCCGCTTCTGCGCCTCCGCGTCGTCGAGGCCCGCGACCGCGCGCGCGTGCCCCGAGGCGATCGCTCCCTGCGCCACCGCCGCCTGCACCTCCTCCGGCAGCTCGAGCAGCCGGAGCGCGTTGGCGACCGTCGAGCGCGCCTTCGACACGCGGGCCGCGAGCTGCTCCTGGGTGAGCCCCTGCCGCCTCATGAGCTCGCGGTAGGCCCGCGCCTCCTCGATCGGGTCGAGGTCGGCGCGCTGGAGGTTCTCGACGAGCGCGACCTCGAGCAGCCGGTCCCCGGAGACGTCGAGGCAGACGACGGGCACGGTCGACAGACCGAGCCGCTTCGCCGCCCGGAGGCGCCGCTCGCCGGCGACGAGCTCGTAGGCCCCCGCCCCCGCCTCGCGGACGACGATCGGCTGGATGATCCCGTTGCGGGCGATCGAGTCCGCGAGCGCCGCCAGCTCCTCCGGGTCGAAGCGGCTCCGCGGCTGGAGCGGGTTGGGCCGGATCGCCTCGGGGACCACCTGGAGGACCGCCCCCGGGCCGGCGGCCGACTCCTCCTCCTGGGCGGCGATGAGCACCTCGAGCCCCCGCCCGAGCGCCCGGGCGGTCGCCGGGCCGGGCTCCCGCGCCCCCTCGCCGGCCTCCGCCGGCCGGTGCGGGCTACGCGTCACGCTCATGGGCGGTGACCTCCCTCGCGAGCTCGACGTAGGCCCGGTTCCCCCGCGTCCCGCACCGGTAGAGGAAGGCGGGCCGGCCGTGGCTCGCCGCCTCCGCCAGCACGGGATCGCGCGGGATCACCGAGCCGTACACCTGGGACTTGAAGAACCCCCGGACCTCGTCGACGACGTCGCGCGCGAGCTCGACCTCGGGCGCGAAGAGCGTCAGCAGGATCCCCTCGATCTTGAGCGCCGAGTTGAAGCGCCGCTTCACCTTCCGGATCGTCTCGAGGATCTGGGCGAGCCCCTCCATCGCGTAGAACTCGCACTGGATCGGGAGGAGCACCCCGTGGCTCGCCGCCAGGGCGTTGAGCGGGAAGAGCCCGAGCGACGGCGGGCAGTCGATGAGGACGTAGTCGTACGACCCGAGCACCGGCAGGACGGCGCGCCGCAGCCGGTCGAAGCGGTCCTCGCGCCGCCACACGAGCGGCTCGAGCTCGCAGAGGCTCGGGCCGGTCGGGACGAGCTCGAGCCCCTTCACCTCGGTCGGGATCGCCTGGAGCCCGGGGGCGTCGTCGTCCACGAGGAACCGCATGCCGCGCCCGCTCGCCGCCCGCGTGAGGCCGAGGCCGCTGGTCGCGTTCGCCTGCGGGTCGAAGTCGACGAGCAGCACCCGCCGGCCGGCGATGGCGAGGCAGGTCGCGAGGTTGACGGCGGTCGTCGTCTTCCCGACCCCGCCCTTCTGGTTCGCGACCGCGATCACCCGCGCCACCGCCCTACCCTCCGCCGGCCGCCCCGGCCTCGCGGGGCGATCGCCGCATTCTACCGACCGGGTCCGACACGTTTCCACGCGAGTCCCTAAATTAATTATAACCTGAGGCTTCGACGCACGTAACGGCGAGCCTCCCGGCGGCTAGGGCGGACCCCCATATTGCTCGGCCCCGGACCATCGAGTAAGATGGAGAGGCTTCGGGTCGGCCACTTCGCCGCAAACCCTTGCCTCGGCTGGAGATATGCCCGTCGGGTCACGCTCCTTCACGCCCCCGTTCCTCGCGATCGCCGGGCTCACGGTGCGCGAGGGGCGGCAGCGGCCCGCGTTGCCCGTCGCGATCGGCATCCTCGGCGTCGCGCTCGTCGCCTCGCCCTCCCTCATCTTCTTCGGCTTCGGACGCGAGGCGGCCATCGTGGAGGACATGGGGGTCTCGAGCCTCCGGCTGGCGGCGCTCCTCGCCGCCGTGCTCTGCGGTGCGGCGACCGTCGCCCGCGACCGCGCCGACGGCGGCCGGCTCCTCGTCTTCCTCGCCCGGCCGCTCACCCCCGCGGGCTGGCTCCTCGGGCGGTGGCTCGGGACGCTCGGGCTCGCCGTCGCCGCCATCCTCATCCTGTCGGTCCCCTTCGCCCTCGCCCTGAAGCAGGCGAACGGACCCGCGGCCGTGGCCGGCGATGCGGCCGTCCGCGCGGCCGTGGCGGCGCCGGCCCTCGCCGCCGTCGCCATCGCCTGCGGCACCCTGTTCCCGGCCGGGGCGGCGGCCCTCGCGACCTTCGTCGTCTTCGCCCTCGGGCACCTGCGGCCCCGGATCGAGGGGCTCGCCCGCTCCGCGCCCGCCCGCGCGCTCCTCGCGGCGCTCGTGCCCGACCTCACGCTCGGGGGCGGGACCGGGGCGGACGGGGCCGGAGGCGGCGCGCGCCTGGCGGCCGGGCTCGCCGAGGGGGCGCTGGCGACGGCCGTGTGGCTCGGGTTTGCGGCGGCGGTGGCCGAAGCCCGGGAGATCCGGTAGATAAACATGACGACGACGCGATCGACACCCGGCCTGCGACCTCGCTAAGGACGCCGATGCGCTACGCCATCATCTCCGACATTCACGCCAATCACGACGCGCTGACGGCCGTCCTCGACGACATCGACCGGGAGAAGGTCGAGCGGATCGTGTGCCTCGGCGACGTCGTCGGCTACGGGGCCGAGCCGCGCGAGTGCATCACCGCCCTGCGCGAGCGGAACGTCCTCACGATCGCCGGCAACCACGACTACGCCGCGATCGGCAAGACGAACATCAACTACTTCAACGCGTACGCCAAGGAGGCGACGCTCTGGACGCGCAAGGTCTGCACGCAGGAGGACAAGGACTACCTGAAGGGGCTCGCGCTCGTCGAGTACCTGGACGACTTCACCATGGTCCACGGCACCCTCTACGCGCCCGAGCTCTTCGACTACATCCTCACCACCTACGACGCCTACCTCTCGCTCCAGCTCCTCGAGACGCCGGTCTGCTTCTTCGGCCACTCCCACGTCCCCATAAACTTCGTGTGGGAGGAGATGATCAGCTTCAACTACGACCGGGAGATCGAGGTCAAGGACGGGGTGAAGATGCTCGTCAACGTCGGCAGCGTCGGCCAGCCGCGCGACGACAACCCGAAGGCGTGCTACGCGCTCTTCGACACCGACGCCCAGCGGATCTTCATCAAGCGGATCGAGTACGACGTGGAGGCGGCCGCCCGCAAGATCCGCGACGCCGGCCTGCCGCCGGCGCTCGGGGAGCGCCTCAAGTACGGAAGATGACCCGGACGGGCTCGCTCGCCCTCTCCCCTCCCTCCGGGACAGGGTCGGGGTGAGGGTGAGGGCGGTCCCTCAGGCCGTCGGCGGCTCGGCCGGCTTCGACGCCTCGAGCGACTTCGGGGCCGTGCCGGCCGGCTGTGCGGGGACCTGCTTCGCGGGCTCGGCGCTCGAGCGCTCGACCTCTTCCTCGACGTTCCGCAGGCCCTTCTTGAACTCGACGATCCCCTTGCCGAGGGACCGCGCGACGTCGGGCAGGCGCCTCCCGAAGACGAGCAGGGCGACGATCAGGATCACGAGCAGCTCCACGCCCGAGGGAGTGTAGCCGAAGATCGCGAGCGCCGCGAGCGACGGGATCATGGGGGCATCATAGCCCCGGCCCGGCGCGCTGTAAAGCGCAAAGGGCCGGGGCCTCGCGGCGGCCGACCGGTCGGCGCGGTCAGGGCCCGACGTCCCAGGCGCCCCGCGTCTTCTTCTCGGCCTCGTGCGGGTAGAGGAGCTGGGCGATCTCCTTCGAGAGGAGCGACACGAGCGCCCGGCGCATCTGCTCCTCGTTGATCTCGGTCGTCGCCCCCGCGCCCCAGGAATCGACGTCGAAGCCCTCGGTCGGGGGGTACTGGACGACCAGCGTCCCCGAGTAGAGCGTCCCGTCCGCGCCCGTCCGGGCGGCGTCGAGGATCCGCACCTCGGCCTCGGCCGTCCCGCGGAGGATGCCGACGTCCCCCGGGCGCTTCGTCTCGAACTTCTTCAGCTGTCCGGCGACGACGAGGTTCGCCCCGGCCCGCCGCCCGATGTCGTCGGGCTTGAGGGTGGAGGGGTCCACCCTGGCGAGGACCTCCTGGAGCTTCGCCTGCGGGATCGGCTCGGGCACGTCGTCGCCCTGGGCCTCGCGCTCGCGCGTGAGCCGCACCGTCACGGCCTCGGCCAGGTCGAGCCCGTTGATCGAGTCGAACGACGCCTGGCTCCGCTCGGAGAACGGGACGACGAGCACCTTCCGCCCGTCCACGGGGACGACCGGCTCCACCAGGTCGGGGCCGCAGCCGGCGGCCGAAAGGGCGATCGTGGCGAAGACGACGGGAAACGCGAACCTCATCGGCCCTCCTTCGAACCCTTCTTCGGGTCCCGGAGCTTCACGACGAACCGCTCCGGCGTGAACACGTCTTCCCCCTGCCTCACCACGCACCGCTTCCCCGGCGCCGCCTCGAGCGTGACCTCGTCGCGCCCGCGGTCGTAGACCGCGCGCGCGGCCTGGATATCGTAACCCTCGGCGCGGAACCGGACGTCGCCGCGGGCGACGATCGACTTCACGCGCTCCTTCTCCCCCGCCCCCGACCCCGACCCCGAGCCCGACCCCGAGCCCGAGCCCGAGCCCGAGCCCGAGCCCGCCCCCGCAGCCGTCCCTGCTTCCCCGCCCCGCGCCGGGTCCCGGCCGAGGTCGAGGACGACGTCCGCCTCCCTCGCCTCGAGGTCCCAGAGGACCTTGGCGTCCCTCCCGCCCTCATCGGCGAAGCCGTCGCGGCCGGCGACCGGCTCGGCGTAGAAGCGCCCGCGCACGCCGTCGCGGAGCGCGAGGACGCCCGAGTCGAGGTCGAGGGCCACGCCCGGCGCCGTCAGGAACTCGGCGTCGCCCCGCACCAGCCGCGGCGCCTCGCCGGGCGCGGCGATCACGGTCGCCCGGCGCGACCGCTCGTCGTACCGGACCTCGCGGCCGGTGAGGCTGAAGGCGTCCTCCGGCTTCCGCGGGCGCGCGGCCGAGACGGCGACGCGCCCGTCCGGGGCCGTCGCGCGAGCGACGAGCGTCGCGAGCTTCGGGCGCTCCGTCTTCTTCCCTTCCGCGGCCGCGCCCGCCGGGGCGGCCTTCGCCGTCGCGGTCTCGTCGACGGTCGCCTCGATGCGGTCGGCCCGGATCCGGATCGGCGATCCGCCCTTCCCGCCGCCGCGCCGCTCGGCCCCGGCGCCGTCCTCGTCGAGGACGCCCAGGACGTCGGGCGGGAGCGTGGCGTCCACCGCGCCGTCGAAGACGTAGCGGCCCGAGGCCCGGTCGAGGTCGAGGCGCCTCGCGATGAGGTCGCTCTCGCCGTCGACGAGCCGCGCCCGCTCGTGATCCGCCCCCTCGATGAGCGTCCGGTCGGCGAGCGAGTCGTGGACGAGCCGCGCCGCCTGGATCGTCGCCCCGCCGTCCTCCTCGACGAGCCGCACGACGGGCGCGCCGGGGCCGGCGCGCGCCTCGATGAGCGCGAGCTTCCCGGGCTCCCGGTCGGGCTCACCCAGGTGCCCCCAGTCCTTCCAGGGCTCGGGCCCGAACGTGGCGACGACCTCGTCGGCCGCCAGGTCCCAGTAGCCGGCGTAGCTCCAGACGGTGCGCGAAGCCTCGAGCTTCGGCGCGTGGAGGAAGCGGACGCGGGCCGGCGCCCCCGCCCCGGCGCCCCGCCCCGTCATGCGGCGCGCCGCCCGGTCGTAGACGCCCGTCAGCCCCCGGAACGTGAAGCGCGACTCCGGCACGTGGAGGAGGCACTCGTCGCCCGGCGCCGCCGGCAGCAGGGCCGCGAGCTGCGCGTCCGCGCACCACACGAGCCAGCCGGCCCGCGCGAGCAGGACCTCGCCGCGCCGCGCCTCGAGCCCCCTCACCAGGAAGGCGCGCGGCTCGAGGAGCCGGGAGGGGGCGCGGCCGGAACGATCCTCCCCCGCCCCCCGCTCCTGTCCCTCCGCCCTCGGCGGCGGCGGAGCGCGCCCGGCCGGCGCCTCCGGACGCGCCGCCGCGCGCGCCGGGCGCCGCCGCACGAGCCGGATGCGCAGGCCCTCGCCGACCGCCTCCTCGGCCACGGTCTCGCCCTCGCGGGCGATCTCGGCCTCCGCCGGCCCCTCGAACACGAGGACGGCCTCCTCGGCGTCGCGCTCGAAGCCGAGCTTGCGCCGGAACCAGCCCGCCGCCATCTCCCAGGCCGGCACGGGCTCGATCCGGACGGCGTGCGCCGTGCGGATCTTCACGCGCCCGCCGCGCTTCTCCGAGCGCGCCTTCTCCGCCTCCCTGGCGACGCGCCGGCCGCCGCGCCCCGACAGCTCCGAGACGGCCGCCGCGTCGGCGTCGATGACGACCGGCGGCGCCAGGCGGGCGCGCTCGAGCCCCGCGTCCGCGTCGAGCCCGTGGGCGGCGACCCGGACCTCGGGCCGGGCCGGGTCCTCGCCGGTCGTCAGCTCGAGCGGGCGCCGCGTCCGCAGGCGGGCGAGGTCCTCGCGGCGCTTGCCGTCGGGGACGGTCGACGGCGGGGGCAGCGCGAGCGTCAGGTCCCGGGCCTCGACCTCGAAGCCCTCGCCGCTCACGCGCACGTCGTCGTCGAAGCGGAACGCCGCCTCGCCGCTCTCCGGGACGTCCGCCTCGCCCGTGCGGCCGCGGGCGATGAGCGGCTGCCGCGGGCGGCCGTCGCGGTCCGGCCCCGGCCGGTACTCGACGACCGGCTCCTCGAGCCGGAAGGCGGACGATCCGGCCGGCCGGGCACGCGCGACGCGGACGGAGAGCTCGAGCCGCCCGGTGCGGGCGTCGATCCGGTCGTAGCGCCAGCCCTCGATCTCGTGGACGAGGCTCGACAGGAGCACGTCCTGCTGGCTCGGCGACAGCGGCGGATCCGGCGGGATCGCGAAGTCGCCGAGGGCGACGAGCGCGACCAGGCCGGACGGCACGAGCACGAACAGCGGCAGGCCGAGCCGGCCCATCACGGCGACGGCGTCTCCTCGATCCCGTACCGCTCGCGGAGCAGCGTCGTCCAGAGCCCCTGGCCGCGCAGGATGTGCTCGGCCAGCTCGCGCACGGCGCCGTGGCCGCCGCTCGCCTCGGTGACGTGGAGGGCCGCGGCCTTCGCCTCGGGGCGGGCGTTCGCGGGCGCCGCCGGGTAGCCGACGCGGGCGAGCACGGGGACATCGAGGATGTCGTCGCCCATGAAGCAGACCTGGTGCGCGCCGAGCCCGTAGCGGGCGAGGACGCGGTCGAGGGCGACGAGCTTGTCGAGCTCGCCCTGGTGGACCTCCTCGATCGCGAGGTCCTTCGCCCGGTGGAGCACGCACCGCGCCGTCCGCCCGGAGATGATCGCCGTCTCGATCCCGACGCGCCGGAGCAGCCAGACGGCCGAGCCGTCGTGGACGTGGAAGAACTTGGACTCGCGGCCGTCGTCGTCGACGACGATCCGCCCGTCCGTGAGCACGCCGTCGACGTCGAGGACGAGCAGGCGGACCGCGCGCAAGCGCTCGCCGGCCGCCGTCGCCGCCCTCGCCATCAGATGATCCCGATCGCCAGCAGGTCCTGCCCGTCGACGAGGCCGATCGGGCGGCCGTCGTCGTCCACGACCGGGAGCTGGTTGAACTTGCGCTCGCCCATGAGGCGCATGGCCTCGACCGCGAGATGGCCCGGGGCGATCGTCGTCGGCCGCTTCGTCATGACCGACGAGAGCGGCGTGTCGAGGCGCGCGTCCTTCGTCATGTGGCGGCGGAAGTCGCCGTCCGTCAGGATCCCGACGATCCGGCCGTCCGGGTCGACGACCGACACGGCGCCGGCGCGCGCCTCGGTCATGGCCAGGATCGCGTCCTTCACGGTCCGCTCGGCGGCGAGCGTCGCGCTCCGCCCGCCCTTGCGCATGATCTCGTCCACGCGGAGCAGCCGCCGCCCGAGGCTCCCGCCCGGGTGGTAGAAGGCGTACTCCTCGGGCGTCAGCTTCCGCTCCTTCTGGACGGCCAGCGCGAGCGCGTCGCCGAGGGCCAGCATGGCCGTCGTCGACGTCGTCGGCGCGAGCCCGAGCGGGCAGGCCTCCTCGATCGAGCCCATGTCGAGGAGCACGTCGGCGTGGCGCCCGAGGGTGCTGTCGCCCTTGCCGGTGATGGCCGCGATCTTCGCCCCGATCTTCCGGACGGGCGGGATCAGGCGGACGATCTCCTCGGTCTCGCCCGAGTTCGAGAGGACGAGGACCACGTCCTCCTTCGTGATCCGCCCGAGGTCGCCGTGCAGCGCCTCGGCCGGGTGGAGCGAGTAGGAGGGCGTCCCGGTCGAGGCGAGCGTCGCCGAGATCTTCTGGCCGATGAGGCCGGGCTTCCCCATGCCCGTGACGACGACGCGGCCGCGGCACTCGAGGATCAGCTTCACGGCCGCGGCGAAGGAGCCGTCGATGCGGTCGGCCAGGCGCTGGATCGCCCGCGCCTCGATGGCGAGAACCTCGCGGGCGTACTCCACGTCCATGGACCCGCTCGCTCCGTCGTTCATGGCGCGCAAAACCGCGAGATTCTAACGCTTTCGGTCGCCCATGTCAAACTTGACGGGCGCGCGCGGCCCGTGCTATACCGGCACCGCCCATGGACCCCGGCATCATCCTCAAGGTCGTCTTCGTCATCTACTCGATCATCCTCCACGAGATCGCCCACGGCTGGGTCGCCCTCAAGCACGGCGACGAGACGGCGCGCGACGCCGGGCGCCTGACGCTCAACCCCGTCCCCCACATCGACCCCATGGGCACGATCATCTTCCCGCTCATGCAGCTCCTGACGGCCGGGACCGTGTTCCTCGGCTGGGCGAAGCCCGTGCCCGTGAACCCGCTGAACCTGCGCCCGCGCGTCCGCGGCGACATCCTCGTGTCGATCGCCGGCGTGGTCGTGAACCTCTCGATCGCGACCCTCTTCGCCGTGCTGTGGGGCGTTCCGGGGCTCGTGCGCCCGGGGTCGAAGCTCGAGGAGGCGGTCGAGGTCGCGATCATCGCCAACGTCGCCCTCGCGATCTTCAACCTCCTCCCGATCCCGCCGCTCGACGGCTCGCACGTGATGAAGTACCTGCTCCCGCCCGACCTGCGCGCGCAGTACGAGCGGATCGGCTTCTACGGGACGATCATCCTGCTCGTCCTCATCGTCAGCGGAGCGCTCGGCCGGATCCTCTGGCCGATCGTGGGGCGCATCCTCTTCGTCATGGGGCGGCTCCGGGACGCCGTCGAGCGCGCGCTCTCGTAGGGGCCGACCGGCGTGGACGACCTGACCGTCAAGCTCGACGAGTTCGCGGGGCCGCTCGACCTGCTCCTCTACCTCATCCGCAAGGAGGAGGTCGAGGTCGAGGCGCTCCCGGTCGCGCGCGTGACCGAGCAGTACCTCGCCTACCTCGAGAAGGTGCCGGCGACGGACCTGGACCGGGCCGGGGAGTTCCTCGTCTACGCGTCGACGCTCCTGAACCTGAAGGCGCGGGCGCTGCTCCCGAAGGCGGAGGACCCGGGCGCGGCGGGCGCGGGCGAGCCGCCGACGGAGCAGGCGCGGCTCGTGCGCGAGCTGCTCGAGTACCGCGACATCCGCGAGAAGAGCCGGCGCCTCGAGGAGCTGGGCGAGGTGCAGGCCCACCGCTTCGGCCGCATCTCGCCGCGGCGCGAGGGCGAGCCCGGGGACCCGCTGGCCGAGGTCGACCTCTGGGACCTCGTGACGGCGTTCGACCGGCTGGCGCGCGAGGTGTCGCTCGAGGAGCGGACGCACGTCGTCGAGGACGAGGTCCCGCTCGCCGTGTACGTCGAGAGGCTGCGGGCGAGGCTGGCGGCGGCCCGTGGGGGGGGAGGGAGAGGGGCCGGGGAGGGGGGAGGGGGAGGGAGCGGGGCCGGGGGGGGGGGGGGGGGGGGAGGCCGGGGGGTGGCGTTCCGCGCCCTCTTCGACGCCGCGCCGACGCGGGCCGAGCTGGTCGCGATCTTCCTCTCGCTGCTCGAGCTGATCCGGACGGGAGAGGCGCGGGCGGTGCAGGCCGGGCCGTTCGGGGAGATCAGGATCGAGGCGGTGGCCACGGACGAAGGGGGTTCGAGCCCGAGCCCGGGCACGACGTGAAGCTCGTTTTCCTGGGCACGGCCGAGTTCGCGGTCCCGTCGCTCGAGGCCGTGGTGCGGGCCGGCCACGACGTCGCCCTCGTCGTCACCCAGCCCGACCGCCCGCGCGGGCGCTCCGGCCGGCCCGAGCCGCCGCCCGTCAAGGTCGCGGCCGGGCGCCCCGGACTGCCCGTCGCCCAGCCCGAGGAGAAGCTCAAGGAGTCGCCCGTCGCCAGGCGGATGCTCGAGATCGCGCCCGATGCGGCGGTCGTCGTCGCCTACGGGAAGTGGATCCCGAACGTGCTCCTCGGCGTGCCGCGGCTCGGGTTCCTGAACGTCCACGGCTCCTTGCTGCCGAAGTACCGCGGCGCCGCGCCCGTCCAGTGGGCGGTCGCGAGCGGCGAGACGGAGACGGGGGTGACGATCATCCGGCTCACCGACCGTCTCGACGCCGGGCCCGTGCTCGCGCGGCGCGCCGTGGCGATCGGCGAGCGCGAGACGGCGGCGGGTGTGCTCGCGCGGCTCGGGCCGGTCGGGGCCGACCTCCTCGTCGAGACGCTCGCCGCCCTCGAGGCCGGCCGCGCCCGCGAGGAGGCGCAGGACGAGGCGGCCGCGACGTACGCCCCCGTCCTCGCGAAGGAGGATGGCCTGGTCGACTGGGGGCGGCCGGCGCGCGAGATCGCGTGGCGCGTGCGCGGCTTCACGCCCTGGCCGGGCGCCCACGGCCGGCTCGAGCGGGCGAAGGGGCCGCTCCGGGTCGAGCTGGTCGAGGCCCGCGAGGCGAGCGCGCCGCTCCCGCGCCCCGCCGCGCCGGGCGAGGTGCTGGGGGCGGCCGAGGACGGCCTCCTCGTGGCGGCGGGCGAAGGCACCGGGCTCGTCGTCCTGCGCCTGAAGCCGGAGGGGAAGCGCGAGATGGCGGCGGACGAGTTCCTGCGCGGGCGCGGGGTGGCGCCGGGCGATCGGTTCGCGCCGCCGGCGCCGCAGGCAGCCGCGTCGTGAAGGCCCCCGCCGGCGCGCGCGCCTGCGCCTTCCAGGTCCTGCGCGGGGTCGAGCTCGGCCGCGGCTTCGGCAAGGACCTGCTCGACGACCCGGCGGCGCTCGCCGGCCTCGACCGGCGCGACGCCGCGCTCGTCCGCGAGCTCGTCTACGGGGTCGAGCGCCACCGGCGGACGCTCAAGCACCTCCTGCGCGGGCTCTCGCACGTCGCCGTCGAGAAGATCAACCCGCCCGTGCGCATCCAGCTCTACCTCGGGCTCTACCAGCTCCTCTTCCTCGAGAAGGTGCCGCCGCACGCGGCGGTCGCCGAGACCGTCGAGCTCGCGCGCGGCAAGGCGACCCGCGGCTTCGTCAACGCGATCCTGCGGGCGGCGGCCCGCCTGGTCGAGTCGCGCGGGACGGGCGAGCCGCCGCCCGGGGTGCCCCCGACCCGCGTCCTGCCGACGCGCCCGGGCGCCCACCTCGTCCTCGCCGACCCGGTCCTGCCCGACCCCGTCGCCGACCCCGTGCGGGCGCACGGCGTCCGCCACTCCTACCCGGACGAGCTGGTCGCCCGCTGGCTCGCGCGCCTCGGTCCGGAGCCGACCCGGGCCGCGCTCGAGGCCGGGAACGAGGTCCCGCCCCTCTTCCTCCGCGCCAACCGGCGGCGCATCGCGCGCGACGCGTTGGCGGCGCGCCTCCGCCAGGAGGGGGTCGAGACCGAGCCGGCCGCGACCCCCGACGGCCTGCGCGTCGCCGCGGGCGCGCACGCCCACCCGGCCGAGCTCGAGTCCTTTCGCGAGGGCCTCTTCACGGTCCAGGACGAGACCGCCCAGCGCGCCGTGCTGGCGCTCGACCCGCAGCCCGGCGAGCGCATCCTCGACCTCTGCGCCGCGCCCGGCGGCAAGGCGACCCAGATCGCGGAGGCCCTGGGCGAGCGCGGCGAGGTCGTCGCCGTCGACGTCGCCCCCGACCGCCTCGCCCTGGTCGAAGAGAGCGCGCGGCGGCTCGGGCTCGCGGGCGTGCGGACGGTCGCCGCCGACGTCCTCGCGCCCGGCGCGACCGGCTCGCTCGCCGCTCCCGGGCCGTTCGACCGCGTCCTCGCCGACGTCCCCTGCTCGAACACGGGGGTCCTGCGCCGGCGGGTCGAGGCGCGCTGGCGCTTCCGGCCGGCCGACCTCGACGGGCTGACGACCCTCCAGCAGAGGCTGCTCGGCGCCGCCGCCGACGCCGTCCGCCCGGGCGGGCTCGTCGTCTACAGCACCTGCTCGGTCGAGGACGAGGAGGACCGCGGCCTCGTCGACCGCTTCCTCGCCGACCCGCGCGGCGCCGGCTTCACGCTCGAGGGCGACGAGCGGATCCTGCCGCGCCCGGGCGGCGGCGACGGGGGCTACATCGCCCGCCTGCGCCGGCTTGCGCCCGCGTGACCGTCAGTCCTGGGCCGTCTTGCGGTAGCCGTAGAGGCCGAAGCTCCCCTCGCGGTCGAGCGCGCGGAGCCCCTCGTCGTAGTGGAACCGGGTCCCGTGCTGCGCGAAGACGTTCTCGCCGATCACGCCGCCGTAGAGCTCGACGCCGTGCTGGATGTGGACCTCGCCGCCCGGCCAGTAGAAGGCGCCGTGGATCGCGCTCCGCGGCTGGAGGTGGAGCTTGCCCACGTTCGAGTGCCCGTAGACCTGGAACTGGTTCGGGGTGATGGCGGTCGCGATGTCGACGTGGTGCTGGACGTGCATGTCGCCGTTCTTGATGTAGGTCTTGATCGTCGCGCCGCTCCCGAACGCCATGGCCCCGTCGTGCTTCATGAAGATGCCGCCGTCGACGGCGAGGGTCGTCTCGCCCGGGCCGAACTCGATCTCCGACCCCATGTTGACGTCGATCCCGCGGAGCCAGTACGACCCCGGCGGGACGACGAGCTTCCCCGCGTCCTTCTTGGAGCTGAGGACGCCGCCGCTGAGCTGCCAGCCGCCGCCGGCGGCGGCGATGGCGGCGAGGAGCTTGGCGTTGTCGTTGACGCTCGACACGGTCGCGTGGATGCGGTCGATCTCGGCGTCGAGGAGCGGGAACGACGGCGGGGCGTCCGTCACCATCTCGCCGGTGAGGGTGAAGGTCCCCGGATCCTGGATCGCCGGCGTGCTCCCGGCCCGCAGGCTCCCGCGGATCTCGACGTTGCTGCCGACCGTGATCGTCCCCGCCTCGCTGCCGATGTCCCCGTTCGCGCCCGCCGACACGGCGTACGGGCCGACCTCCGAGCTGTAGCTGTCGAGGAAGATGTCCTTCTGGAGCGTGAGCCCGAAGCGCGCGGCCAGCCCGAAGCCGCCGAACAGCGACCGGGTCCGCCGCGCCAGCATGACCTCGATCGCCGCCCGCCCTTCGCGCGCGCGGGCCGTCGCCCCGAGGAAGACGCGCCTCGGGTAGCCGCGCGAGTCCACGAAGATCGTGGCCGAGCGGTCGCCGGCCTTGATCACCTTCCCCGGCACCGTGTTGTTGTCGAGGTCGGTCTGCGAGACCGCGCCCGAGTTGATCTCGTGGGCCCGGAGCGCGACGGCCGACTCGGCGTAGAGCGTCGCCTCGGTCGCCGAGACGATCTCCGTCGAGCCGAGGAATCGCGCCTGGCCGACGAGCAGGAACACCGCCGACGCCCCGAGCAGCACGACGAGGACGAGCAGGGCGGCGAAGAGCGCGGCCCCGCGCTCGCCCCCGAGCCCGCTCGCGGCCCGAGTCCTCACGGCCCGTGCCCTGTCGACCCGCGTCACGGTTCCTCCTTCCCGCCCCGTACCCGTCTCCGGCCCTTTCAGCCGGCTACCGCGGAATGTTCCTGAGCGCCACGCGCCGCTCGACGGACGCCCGCACGAACTGCGTCGGGTCCGCAAGGAGCGTCGCCGGCGAGGTCGCATCGGGCGCGCGCTTCGCCTTCTCGACCTTGATCAGGATCTCGTCGCCCGTGAGGGCCGGCTTCGTCGCCGTGGCCCCGCTCTTGAGCGCGAAGCCGGAGCCCGGCAGGACGTCCGTGGCGATGATGACGCGGACGATGCCGGTCGCGTCCGAGGTCTCGTAGTAGATGATGCCCTCGTCGACGAGGCCGTCGCCGTCGTCGTCCGCGCCGTTCGGGAAGCCGGCGGCGAGCCCGACGACCGTGCCCTTGATGTCGATCGCCACGCCGCCCGCCACCTCGCCCGGCTCGTAGGCGAAGACGAAGACGCGCGGCTCGCTCCAGGCGATGGCCCCCGTCTCGCGGTCGAAGCCGCCGTTCACCCGGAACTCGATCGCGTGGAAAGCGCCCGACGGTCCGGCGAGCGACAGGCGGAGCCCGGCCGCCGGATCGGTCCCCGACTGGCGGAGGCGATCGGCCATGAAGAGGGCGGCCACGTGGGCGCTCCCGTCGACCTGCCCCTGCACGCCCTGGTGGGCGACGAGCGGCTGGAAGCTCAGGATCGTCGTCAGGGCGAGGAACGTGGCCACGCCGAGCAGGGCGAGGGCGACGACGATCTCGACGACGGTGAGGCCGCGCTCGGGACCCGCCGGCGCGCGCGCGAGGCGCCTCGGGGGAGCGGGCATCACGGCAGCGCCTCCTCGTCCTGCTGCTTCGGTCCGACGATCACGGGGACGACGAGCGAGGCGACGTCCTTCGTGCCGTAGCGGCTCCGGTACTGGACCTCGATCGCGATCGGGTGGATCGGCGCGCCGGCGAACGGACCGTCGCCCGTGTCCCCGTCGCCGTTCAGGTCGATCGTCTGGCCGAAGTAGCTGTCGGCGCCGCGGCCGGCGACGCCGGCCCCCCCGATCTGGGACTCGCGGAGGAACACGACGCGCCCGACGGCCGGGCGGCCGGCGGGCACCTCGAGGTCGGGCACGTCGAAGTACTCGCCCGGGCTCGCGGCCGAGTAGTCGCGGTAGAGGTCCCCGAACGGCGCGCGCCAGAGCTCGTCCGCCTTGCTGAGCGCCGCCGCGGCCGCGACCTCGCGCTCCTTCGCCGTCCCGTAGAGGTTGACCGTCGCGAGGATGCTCGTGCAGATCGCGAGCACGCCGACCGCCAGCAGGGCCAGCGCGACGGCCACCTCGAAGAGCGTGAAGCCTGCTTCTCGTCTCCGTCCCACGGTCGTCGCAGACCTCCTGCCGCTATTGTACGACGCAATTCCCTTGCCGCCCGGTGGTCGCCGTAACCCGAGGCCGGCGCGCGACCACGGCGTGAGGGGGCGGAACCGGTCGGAGGGAAGGGTTTCCCGGGTACGTAAGAAGTTCCGCCCCGGCGGGCGGCCGGGGCGCTTTGACAGCCGGCCGCGAAGAAGTAGAATCCCCGCTCCGTCCAAGCTCTCGTCGATGCCTCCGATCCCGATGGGAAACAGGAAGGAGCGAGTCGCATGGTCGCCGTGAAACCCCATCTCCGCCGCGCCGCCCGCCTCTGCCCGGCGCTCGCGGTCGCCGCCGTCTTCGCGGTCGCCGCCTGGCCGCGCGAGGCCTCGGCGCAGGCGCCGCCCGGAGGCGGGCGGGTGAAGCAGCCGCGCATCCTCGTCCTCACCTTCGAGAAGACCTCGGGCCAGGTCGACGAGAGCCAGCGCGACAAGATCCAGGGCGTCGCCGAGGAGGTCTGCCAGGAGCTCCAGTTCCCGCTCGTCGACGCCTCGCAGCTCCTCGCCCACTACGAGATCTCGGACCTGGAGAAGCTCGCCGCCGGCATCGGCCCGTCGCTCTCGGCCGCCGACCGCGCGCGCCTGGCCGAGCTCAAGGTGCGCTTCGGGGCGGAGCTGCTCGTCACCGTCAACTTCACGCGCACGTTCAAGTACGAGCGCGACCTCTACGGCACCATCCAGCGCTTCTTCACGAGCGACGTGCGCGTGAAGGCGATCCTCCCGGACACGGCCGAGATCGTCCACTCGACGGGCGGGAGCGGCCAGGTCGAGGCGACGACGCGCAACCTCGAGAAGCTCGCGCGCGAGCACGTCGCCAAGGCCCTGGACGCCATCCTGGCGCGCGCCGGGCAGGACAGCTTCGGCTCGCCGCTCTTTCAGATCTCGGTGGCCGAGACCGACAGCGCGACGCTCATGAGGTTCGAGGACAACCTGAAGCGCACGCCCGGCATGGTGGACGTGACCGAGCGGAGCTTCGGCGGGCACGCCGTCGGCAAGGGCAACGCCCTCGTCGAGGTCCGCTACTCGGGGTCGACGGACGAGCTCAAGCGGACGCTCGTCGCCATGGACGACCCCGGGGTCGAGATCCTGTCGTCGACGCCGAACCGGGTCGAGGTGCGGCTCCTCCAGAAGGCGAAGCCGAACTTTCCGCCGCAGATCGAGATCGTCGAGCCGGCCGACGGCGCGCTCCTGGGCGGCGAGAAGTGCAACGTGCTCGTCCGGGCGACGGACGAGGACCTGGCCGGCGTCGAGGTGAACGGCACGCCGGCGCAGCCCGGGGCCGGGGACGGCATCTTCTCGGCCGAGGTGTGGCTCAAGGGGGGCGCGAACACGCTCGTGGCGCGCGCCATCGACTCGGGCGGGAACACGGCCGAGGCGAAGCGGACGGTCAACGTCGATGTGAAGCCGCCGCAGGTCTCGATCGTGTCGCCCGCCGAGGGCGCGCCCTTGCGGTCGCGGCGCGCGACGGTCGTCGTCTCGGCGAAGGACGACATCGGGATCGCCCGGGTCACGGTGAACGGACAGACCGCCAAGCCGCAGGGCGGCGACCGCTTCACGGCGGACGTCGACCTCTCCGAGGGGAAGGGCCGGATCACGGCCGTCGCCGAGGACGGGGTCGGCAACCGCAGTCAGGCCGCGGTCTCGGTGATGGTGGACACGACGCCGCCGTCGATCGAGGCCGAGGTCGAGATGATCATCCAGGGCCGCCTCGATGACCCCGAAGCGACGTTGACGCTCGACGGCAAGCCCGTCGAGGTCGGGCGCGACGGCCGCTACCGGATCGTCGTGCGCGGCGCGGGGGGCTCGACCGTGAAGCTCGTCGCCACGGACAAGTTCGGGAACCAGAGCGAGAAGGTCATCCGGCTCGGAGAGGGGAAGTGAGCATGCGCAATCGCGTTTCGGGCGCCCTGCTGGCGATCGCACTGGCGGCGGGCTGCAGCAACCCGCCCCCCGAGGACCCGCAGTACGAGTCGAGGGACGTCCAGCCGCCGCCGATCGACACCGTGTCGGGTCGGTTCGCGGGCCAGACGATCGCCGTCATCCCGTTCCTCGAGAAGACGAACCGCGAGCATCGGGCGCAGCTCGGCGCGCTCGCGCCCGACATCCTCGTCGCCTACGCGCTCGATGCCGGCTTCCAGCCGGTCGAGCGCGACCAGATCGACGCCGCCGTCAAGGAGCAGCTCTTCGGGCAGACCGAGAACGTCGACCCGAAGACGGCGGCGTCGGTCGGGCGCGTCGTCGGCGCGAAGTACGTGCTCATCGGAGCCATCACGAACTACGAGGAGCGCAAGGCGAAGGGCTCGGGCGGCTTCAGCGTCCCGATCCTCTTCGAGCAGACGAAGGAGGATGCCTACCTCATCTTCGAGGCCCAGGTGTCCGGGCGCATCGTCGAGGTCGAGACGGGCCTCGTCCTCGCCGCCGACCCCGGCACGGCCGACAGCCAGAAGTACCTGCTCGAGGGCGGCCGGGTGAAGGTCATCGGCATAGGCGTCGACAAGGGCCAGCAGATCGAGGTGAAGGAGGGGATGGGGAAGGTCCTCAAGCTCTCGTTCGCCCGCTCGATGAACAAGATGGTGAAGCAGCTCAACGCGAAGGCGCACCTGCCGCCGCCGGGCGGGGCGCCGGAGAGCGGCAGCACGGCGCCGGCGAAGGCGGGTGGCACGCAGCCCGCGCGCCGGCCCTAGCCAGGCTGAGATAGAGACCGAAGGGACACGGAGAAGAGGCGTCCGGGCTAGTTGCGCGCTTCCGCGACCCGCTCCCGCCAGCTCTCGAGCAGCGCCCCGAGCGTCTCCTCGAGCGGCGTCTCGAAGGTGAGGCCCGTCGCCGCCCGCAGGCGCGCCGGGTCTCCCACGAGCCGCGGCGTCTCGACCGGCCGCGCCCGCGCCGGGTCGTGGACGACGCGGATCGGCACCCTCGCCAGGGCCAGCAGGCGCTCGAGGAAGCTCCGCATGACGACCGGACGGCCCGAGCAGACGTTGTAGACGGCGCCCGGCTCGCCGCGGTCGAGGATCCGGTCGTAGGCGGCGACGACGTCGCGCACGTCGCTGAAGTCGCGCACGCCGTCCAGGTTCCCGACCCGGATCTCGGGCGGGCGGAGCCCGGCCTCGGCCTCGGCGACCTGGCGCGCGAAGCTCGGGCCGACGAGGTCGCCCGTCTGGCCGGCGCCCGTGTGGTTGAACGAGCGGACGCACACCACGGGCGTCCCGCCCGTCCGCGTCTCGAGCGCGCACAGGATCTCGGCGGCCGCCTTGCTCGCCCCGTAGGGCGAGAGCGGCCGGAGCGGCGTCTCCTCGGGCATCGCCCGGTCGGTGAAGTCCGCCGCCGAGGCGCCGTAGCACTCGGCCGAGCTGGCGAAGAGCACGCGCGGCCGCATCCCCGACCGGCGCACGGCGGCGAGCAGGGCCGCCGTCCCGAGGTAGTTCGCCTCGTGGGTCCCGAGGGGGTCCTCGAAGCTCCGCCTCGGCGAGGCCTGGCCGGCGAGGTGGAAGACGCGCTCCGGGCGCGCCTCCGCGAGGAGCGCGGCCACGGCGTCGATGTCGCGGACATCGGCCGCGCGGAAGACGACGCGCGGGTCGAGCCGCCGGCCCCCCTCGCCTCCCGTGCCGCGGGCGAGCCCGACCACGCTCTCCCCGCCGGCGAGGAGGCGCCCGGCGAGGTGGGACCCCGCGAACCCGGTCACCCCCGTGATGAGCGTCGTGCCCACGCCCGGCCCCTATGCGCCGCCCCCGCCCGCGCCCGCGCCCCCGCCTTGCCGCTTCAGGCGCTCGAGGTCGGCGTCTACCATCATCTCGACCATCCGCTCGAAGCTCACCTCGGGCTCCCAGCCGAGCACGCGCCGCGCCTTGCTCGAGTCGCCGAGGAGGTGGTCGACCTCGGCCGGCCTGAGCAGCGCCGGGTCGAGGACGACGTGCTTCGACCAGTCGAGCCCGACGCGCCCGAAGGCGACGTCGAGCAGGTCGCGGACCGCGTGGGCGCGCCCGGTCGCGACCACGTAGTCGCCCGGCTCGGGCTGCCTCAGCATGAGCCACATGGCGCGCACGTAGTCGCCCGCGAAGCCCCAGTCCCGCCTGGCGTCGAGGTTCCCGAGCTTGAGCTCGCGGTCGAGGCCGAGCTTGATCCGCGCCGCCGCGTTCGCGACCTTGCGGGTGACGAACTCGCGGCCGCGGCGCGGCGACTCGTGGTTGAACAGGATCCCCGAGCTCGCGTGCAGGCCGTAGCTCTCGCGGGCGTTGACCGTGATGAAGTGGCCGTAGACCTTGGCGACCCCGTACGGGCTGCGCGGGTAGAAGGGGGTGAGCTCGTGCTGCGGCGTCTCGCGCACCTTGCCGAACATCTCGCTCGAGGACGCCTGGTAGAAGCGGGCGGACGGGTCGATGAGCCGGATCGCCTCGAGCATCCGGGCGACGCCCAGGGCCGTGACGTCGGACGTGTAGAGCGGCTCCTCGAAGCTCGTCGGGACGAACGACTGGGCGGCGAGGTTGTAGACCTCGTGCGGCCTCACGGCGCGCAGCACGTGGGCGAGCGAGACGAGGTCGCCGAGGTCGGCCTGGTGCAGGCGGACGCGGTCGCGGATGTGGGCGATCCGCTCGAAGTTCTCGGTGCTCGAGCGGCGGACGATGCCGTGGACCTCGTAGCCCTTCTCGAGGAGGAGGTCGGCGAGGTAGGAGCCGTCCTGGCCCGTGATGCCCGTGATCAGCGCGCGCTCGTTCGCCATGGGGGCCCGCCCCTCCCGTCCGGAGCCGCGCGATTCTATCGGACGGGGGCGGGCGAATCAACGGCCGCGGGGCGGCCGGATGCGCGCCGGCGGCGCGCTTCTTGCCGTCGCCGCCGTCGCCGTCACACCCCCCCGGGCGGCCTCCCCGTGCCGCCGCGCGCCCGGATGAGATCGACGTACAGACGGGGCTCGATCTTCTCCTCCGGGACGCCGAACCTCGAGAGCAGCGCCCGCACCTCCTTCTCCGCGCTCTTGACCTCGTCCCGGGGCGCGTCGTCGGCGAGCAGGATCTCGATCTCCATGAAGTCGCCGAGCGGGTCGACCCGGTTGAGCTCGACGGTCGCCCGGCCGAAGGCGTAGCGCCGCGACTGCTTCCGCTTGACGATGAACGGCCGGAAGCCCACGTGCTGCGCGAACTCGCGGAAGGAGGCGACGTCGTCGACGCGGAACTCGACCTCGCGGTTCGTCTCGACCCCGTCGTCGATCGACTTCGCCTTGACCGTGACGATCCAGTCGTCGCCGCCCTCGTGGCGGAGCCGGAAGATCGGGTCCCTCAGGAGGTCGACGGCGTGCGGGGGGATCCTCGCCGGCGCGTAGTAGAGGTCGCGCGTCGTCACCTCGCGGGCGAGCGGCGCCTCGGCCTCGACGCGCGCCCGCGCGGCATCGTAGTCGGGGAGCCAGGCCTTGACCTCGACCTCGGTCGCCATCGAGCGATCGCTCCGGTCTCAGGGGGGCGCGGGCGCGACCTTCCGGCCGTCGCCCTCGCCGTCTTGCGGCCCGGGCGCCGCCTCGGGCTCGGGCGAGGCCGCCGCCGCCGCCGCCGCCGCCGCCACCCGGGCCGCCTGCAGGCGCTCGACGATCGCCCGCAGGTCCTCGGTCGCGAGCACGCGCTCGAGCGCCTGGTCGGCCTTGCCGAGGAGGCCCTCGACGTAGCGCGTCCCGTCGTCGGACGCGACGGCGACGGCCGCCGCCCCGGGCCGCTCGCCCAGGGCCCGCAGCACATCGCAGACGGTGATCTTCTCGAGGGGTCGCCCGGGCACGAAGCCGCTCAGGTCGCGGGCGATCGTGATCTCGCGGATGATCCCCGCCTCCTCGATCGCGGCCGCGCCCTCCCGCACGAGCCTAAGCGGCACGTCGAGCGTCGCCGCGATCGCCTCCGCCGACGGCGGCGGCTCGCCGAAGTGGAACCCGCGCCCCACCTCGACCGCGAGCCTGAGCCCGATCAGGTCCTCGACCCGCCGGCTCGGCTTCGAGGCGAGGACCTCCATGGCCCGCGTGCTCGCGCTCTGCGCGGCGACGCAGACCTCGACGCCTATGAGGACGATCATCCAGCAGAAGAAGATCCAGAAGAGGAAGATGAAGAGCGAGGCGATGCTCCCGTAGACCTTGTTGTAGGTCCCGAGCAGGAAGGCGCTGCCGAAGGTGAAGCCGTGCTTGCCGAGCTCGAAGAGGATGGCCGCCACGAGGCCGCCCGCGAGCGCCGCCCGGAACTTCACCTTGGTGTGGGGCATGAAGACGTAGACGACGGTGAAGCCGAGGCCCGTGATCGCGATCGGCGCCAGCTTGTAGGCGAACTCGAGGATCGGGATCGTCGACTCGAGCCAGCGGATGACGTAGGTCGACCGGAGCGACGTCGTCATCGCGATCGACCCGCCGAAGAGCACCGGCCCGAGCGTGGCCACGGCCCAGTAGGTCGTGAACCGCTGGAAGACCGTGCGGCTCTTCTGCACGCCCCAGAGGGCGTTGAACGTCTCCTCCATGCGCGCGAGCATGAGGATCACGGTCAGGAAGAGGACGATCGTCGCCAGGAGGGCGTTCTCCTGGACCCCCTCCCGGACGCTCTCGATCGCGCTCTGGATCCGCTGCTCGACCTCGTGGCGCACCTCGGCGAGCTGCTGGCGCCTCGCGGCGTCCTCGGGCGAGAGCGTCTCTCCGGGCGGCGGCAGCCGTCGCTCCTCGATCGGCAGGAGGTTGGCGTAGAGGACCTGCTGGAGCTGCTCGTGGGCGCGGTCGAGCCCCTTGAACGCCTGGAAGATCGAGAAGGCGACGGCCAGCGTCGGGACGAGGGCGAGGAGCGAGCTGTACGTGAGGGCCGCCGCCCGCGTCGTCAGGTCGTGGTCGAGGAAGCCGCGGACGACGAGGACGACGACGCGGAGCATCGAGTAGAGCGCGGCCCGGAGCGACCGCTCGCCGCGGCGGTGATGCACCCAGATCGTGCGGCCGAGAAACTCGCGCGCCTCGCGGGCCTTGAAGGCGATGCGCCCGGCGACCCGGCCCCGGGGGCCCGCCGCGGCCGCCCCGTCGCTCCCGCGCTTCCTGTCGCTCCCGTCTCGGTCGTCCACCGGCTAGCCGAGTATACCGGGCGCCGCCGCCCCGGTATAGCTCGGGACCTCGCCCGGCGACGGCGTCTCGGCCGGGGGCGCGGCCGCGAGCTCGACCGTGAAGGCCGTCCCGCGCCCGCGCTCGCTGCGGGCGCGGATCCGCCCGCCGTGGCGCTCGACGATGTTGTAGGTGACGTAGAGGCCGAGCCCCGTCCCGCCCTCCCGGCGCGTGAAGAACGGCTCGAAGAGGCGCTCCAGGTCCTCGGCGCCCATCCCGCAGCCCGTGTCCTCGACCTCGGCCTGGACCGCCCCGTCGTCGGCGCGCCGCGTCCGGACGACGATGCGCCCGCTCCCCTCGACGGCCTGGGCGGCGTTCAGGAGCAGGTTCACGAACACCTGCTGGAGCTGGCCGAAGACCCCGCGCACGCGCGGCAGCCCGGGCGCGAGCTCGAGCTCGAGGGCGAGGTCGCGCCGCTCGACGAACTTCGAGAGGAGGGGCACGGCCTTCTCGATGACGGCGTTCAGGTCCACCTCCTCGAAGGGCGCGCCCTCGACGGGGCGCGAGAAGCGGAGCAGGTCCTCGATCAGGGCCGAGGCGCGCGCGACCTCGCCCTCGACGTGGCCCAGGTACTCGTGGACCTTCCGGTTCTCGGCGGTCTTCAGCAGCTCCTTCAGGAAGTAGATCGAGCCCGAGATGACGTTGAGCGGGTTCCGGATCTCGTGGGAGAGGCCGGCCGCGAGCTGCCCGATGGCCGACATCTTCGCCGACTGGACGAGGCGGGCCTGGGTCTCGCGGAGGGTGCGGTTCGCGCTCTCGAGGGCCGCGTAGGCGTCGGCCGTCTCGACGGCGACGCCGGCCGCGGCCGCGAACGTGCGCAGGAGCTGGATGTCCCGGTCGCCGAAGAGGCCGCGGACGAACCGGTTGTCGAGGTAGATGAGGCCGGCGAGCGCCCCGCGGCAGACGAGGGGCACGCACAGGACCGAGCGCAGGTGCTGGGCGACGACGCTCTCCCGCCCCTTGAAGGCGTCGTCCGCGGCCGCGTCGGAGAGCAGGATCGGCTCGCCGCGGCGCTCCATCTCGACGAGGACGCTCTCCGAGATCCCGAGGTCCTTGGCCGTCGTGCCCGTGCCCGTCCCGGTGCCCGGGCCGGACTCCCCCGCCCCCGCCCCCGTCCCCGCCCCCGTCCCCGTCCCCGTCCCCGCGCCCGCCCCCGTCCCCGCCCCCGCCCCGGTCTGGGCTCCCCCCTCCGGCCCGCGGGCGACCTTGACCTCGAGCCGCCTGGCGCTTCCCTCGCCCGCGTAGAGGAGCAGGAAGCCGCGCTCGGCCCCCGTCACCTCGATCGCGACCTCGACGATCCGGGCGAAGAGCGCGTCGGGGCGGCGGACGCCGGCGAGCAGGTGCGCGCCGACCTCGAGGAGGCTCTCGAGCTTGCGCTTCTCGACGAGGAGCTGGGAGGCGCTCGAGCTCGACGACCACGTGCGCGGGCCCGCATCCGAGCCCCGGCCCGGTCCCGGCTCGGTTCCGGCGTCCGCGCCCGCCGCCCCCTCCCCGGTCGTCTTCCGGAGCCGCCGGCCGGCGCGGACCGCCTCGGAGAGGTCGGGGCCGAGCTCGAGCTCGGCGAAGATCCGCTCCGCGCCGGCGACGAGGTGTCGCGCCGCCTCCGGCTTCTCGGCCTCGAGGGCGCCGGCCAGGTCGAGGTAGATGCGCCCGAGGAGCGCGCGCTGCCCGAGGTCCTCGGCCGCCCGCGCCGCCCGCCGGAGGAGCCGGGCGGCGCGCGCCTCGCGGCCGCGCGCCCTGGCGACGAGGGCGGCGGCGCGCAGCGCCTGCGCCCGCGCGTTCGGGAACGTCCGCGCCTGGCGCACGGCCCGCCGCGCGAGCCGCGCCGCCCGCCGGAGGAGCGCCGCCCGCGCCGCCCGCGGCTTCGCCGCCAGGCTCGCGGGGTCGGCTATGAGGGCCTCGGCCAGACAGGCGTCCGTCTCGACCACCAGGTCGCCCGCGAGGCGGGCGGCGACGATGACGGCGCGGCTCTCCTCGAGGGCGGCGACGGCGGGTCCGTAGGCGAGGCGCCGCCGCTCGGCCTTCCCGAGCTCGCGCAGGGCGACGGCGAGGAAGAGCTTGTCGTGGATGTCGCGGGTCCTCGCGACCGCGTCCGTCAGGCGGGCGACGGCCGCCTCGCCGTCGCCCTCGAGGGAGAGCGCCATGCCGACGCCCAGCGCCCCGACGCCCATGCCGCGCTCGTCGCCGACCTCGCGGCTCCGGGCGAGCATCTCCTCGAACGCCCGGCGACCCTCGTCCACCCGCCCGCGGTGGAAGGCGATGAAGCCGCGGTACGTCCGGGCGGCGTTCTCGCGCCAGGGGTCGGAGAGGTCGCGATGCCGGAGCTCCGCCTGGGTGAGGTAGCCGAGCGCCTCGTCGTGGCACCCCTCGAAGTAGGTCGCGAGCCCGAGCCCGAAGTACGCCTCGCCGGCGAGCGCGTGGTCGCCCTGCTCCCTCGCGATCTCCTGGGCGAGCCCGAGGTAGCGGCGGGCGCGGGCGAACTTGCCGGCGACCGCGCAGACGACCCCGTGGGTGAACCACGCGTAGCCGAGCTCGGTCGTGCGGCCGAGCGACTCCGCCAGGTTCAGGGCCGTGAGCCCGGTCGCGATGAAGCGCGGGATGTCGACGAAGAAGAAGAGGTAGGTGAGCTGGAGGTAGAGGCGCAGGACCTCGAGGTCCTCCTCGCGCACCTGGGTGCGGTGCGAGACGAAGACGCCCGGGAGCCACGTGTGGAGGGTCTGGCGGGCCGCGCCGCGGAGGATCGTCCAGACGGTGCCGGCGGTCGTCCGCGGCGCGCGCAGGCCGAGGACCGAGAGCGCGCCCGTCAGCGCCTCGAGGGCGTGCGGGAGGTCGCCCGCCTTCTGGTGGATCTCGCCCATCCGGATGAGGCAGCGGGCCCGCTGGATGGGCGCGTCGGTGTCGTCGAGGGCGCGCCGGTAGAGGTCGAGCGCCGGCCCGTAGCGGCCGCGGAGGGCCTCGGTCTCGGCGACGGCGGCCGTGAGGCGGGCGCGGCCGGCGCGGTCGATCGCCCCGCCGGCCGTCGCGATCTCGAGCGCCCGGGCGTAGGCGGCGTGCGCCTCGCCGAAGGCCAGGACGCGGCGGGCGGCGTCGCCGGCGCGGACGAGGTGCGGGAGGGCGTCGACGGCGCGTCCGGCGGCCTCGAGGTGGTGGGCGACCTCCCGCTCCGGGCTCACGGGCGCGTCGCCCGGGGACGGGCCGCCCGAGAGGTGCCGGGCGGCGGCGAGGTGGGCGTCGCGCTCGCGCCCCTCGTCGAGGCGGGCGGCGAGCGCCGCCCGCGTCGTCTCGGAGGCGAAGGCGTAGGAGGCCTTCCCGGGCCGACCCTCGCGCCGGAGGTACGAGGCGGCGACCCCGGCGTCGAGGGCCTCGAGCGTCGCCTCGGCCCCCGCGCCGCCCGTCGCCACGGCGGCCGCGAAGTCGAAGGCCCCGCGGAGCACGGCGAGCCGCTCGAGGACGGCCCGGGCGCCCTCGGGCAGCGCCTCCAGCCGCTCGAGTCGCCGCCCCGCCTCGCCCGGACGGACGGCGAGGACGGCGTGGCCGTCGGGACCGACGGAGAGCCCGCCCGGGCCCCCCTCGAGGAGGTCCGACTCGACGAGCAGGCGGAGCGCCTGCTCGACCGTCCCCGGGAGGCCGGCGCTGCGCTCGATGACGAGCCGCAGCAGCCCCTCCGAGGGCGCCCCGAGCGGCCGGAGGTACTCGGTCACGAGCTCGCGGACGCGGTCCGCCGGCAGGGGGAAGAGGTGGACGACCTCGGCCGAGGCGTCGGCGTCGTCGAGCCGCGGCTCGACGAGCTCCCGCAGGGCCTCGGCCCGCGCCGCCAGGGGGCCGCGAGCCCGCTCCTCGTCCGCGTCCGCCGGCGTCGGGCCGGGGGGGCCCCCGCGCTCGGAGCCGGCCGGCGCCGCGGGGTCGAGGTCGACCGTCGCCACGACGAGGAGGCGGTAGCGGCGGGCCTCGCGGGCGAGCTGGCCGAGGAGGTCGAGGGTCGCGAGGTCCGCCTCCTCTAAGTCCTCGATCGCGAGGACGAGCGGCCCGCGCTCGCCGCCGAGCGCGGCCAGGAGGCGGACGAGCGCCTCCTGGAGGCGACGCCGCTCCTGCGCGGGGTGGGCGTCCGGAGCGCGCTGCGCGAGGCCGGGGCCGGCGAGGGTCGCGAGCTCCGGGAGGAGCGGGGCGAGCGCCGGCGCGAGGGCATCGAGGCGCGCGGCCATCCCGGCGAGGCGGCCGGCGCGCTCGCCGGCCCCGCTTCCGGCCCCGGTTCCGGCCCGCGCCCCCTCTTCCTCCGGCCTCCGCTCGCCCTCCCGGTGGGCGTCCGGGTGAGGGCGGTCGCCCGCCTCGGCCGCGCCGCGCCGCCGCTCGCCGAGCCCGAGGTGGGCGCGGACGGCGGCGACGACCGGGGCGTACGGCGTGTCGCGCGTCGCCCGGGTGCACTGGCCGGCGAGCCACGCCCCCTCGCGCAGGAGGGCCTCGTCGCGGACCTCGCGGAGGAGGCGGGTCTTGCCGACCCCGGCCGGCCCCTCGACGAGGACGAGCCGGCCCGAGCCGCGGGCCGCGGCCTCGACGGCGCGCCGCGCGGCCAGGACCTCGACCTCGCGGCCGACGAGCCGGACCTCGCGGCGGAGCGCCCGGGCGGCCGAGCGGCTGGCGGCGTCGAGGGCGATCGCGACGGCGCGGCGGTCGCCCTCGGCCCGCTCGGCCAGCGAGATCGCGAGGTCGGCGCGCGTCCCGAGGTCGCGCGCGAGCCCGCGGGCGCTCTGGTAGCGGTCGTCGGGGTCCTTCTCGAGGAGCTTGAGGACGATCGCCTCGACGACCCGCGGGATCGCCGGGGAGTGGGCGCTCGGCGGGGCGGGGCGGCGGGCGACGTGCCGGTGGAGCAGCTCGGCGAGCGACTGGGCCTCGAAGGGGAGCCGCCCGGTCAGGAGCTCGTAGAAGAGGACGCCGAGCGAGTAGAGGTCCGAGCGGGCGTCCACGGAGCGCGGGAGGATCCCGGCCTGCTCGGGCGACATGTAGGCGTACGTCCCGACGACCTCCGGGCCCGTCGCCTGCGCCGCCTGCGCCTCGGTCAGGCGCGCCAGGCCGAAGTCGAGGAGCTTGACCCGGGCCCGGCCGGGCGGGCCGTCGGCGTCGAGGACGAGGACGTTCGCGGGCTTGACGTCGCGGTGGATGACGCCCGCCTCGTGGGCGTGGGCGAGGGCGTCGGCGAGGTCGGCGACGAGGGCGCAGGCGCCGTCGGTCCCGAGCGGCGGGCGGTCCGCCGGGTCGCCGATGATCGCCTCGAGGGAGCGCCCGGAGAGGAGCTCCATGGCGATGTAGGCGCCCGTCTCGATCTCGCCCCAGTCATAGAACCGCACGATCCCGGGGTGGTCGAGGCCGGCCAGGATCGCGGCCTCCTTGCGGAAGCGGTGGAGCGCCTCGGGCGTCCGCTCGTAGGCCTTGCTGCGCAAGATCTTGAGCGCGACGTCGCGGCCGGTGCGCTGGTCGCGCGCCCGGTGGACGAGGCTCATCGAGCCGCGCCCCAGGTCCTCGAGGACCTCGTAACGCCCGCCGACGAGCTGGCCGATCATACGGATGGGCCCATGCTCGGCCGCTGGAGAGGCATGTCAATGATGGATGTCGGTGGGGGCGTGGAGATGGCATTACCCTCGCATCCCGTGAGGTCGGCCAGGCGCTAGATGCCCCCCAACCCCTACCTCCAGGCCAAGCTCGTCCACGAGTACGAGGTCCGCCGCGCCGAGGCGCGCGACGCGATCGGGATCGTCGATCTCCTCTACCGCATCTACGGGTATACCTACCAGAGCCGGGAGTGCCGCGTCTACGACCCGGATCGGCTCGCCGAGCTCAACCGCTCGGGCGAGCTCGAGTCGTTCGTCGCCGTCCTCCCCTGCGGCCAGGTGATCGGCCACGCCGCCATGAAGCCCGTCGGCCCCGACGTCTTCGAGGCCGGCGAGCTGGCGCTCGACACGGGCGTCGCCCGGCCCGAGGTGACGGTCGCCGTCGCCCGGTTCCTCGTCGAGTCGGCGCGGGCGCGCGGCGCGCGGAAGCTCGCCATCCGGAACGTGACGCGGCACGCGGCCTCCCAGCGCGTGACCGAGGCGGCGCTCGGCTTCCGGCCCGGGGCGGTCCTGCTCGCCGCCCACCCCGAGACCCTGGCCTTCCGGGCGCTCGAGGGGCGGGTCGTGCAGCGCGAGTCGTTCCTCGAGGAGCACCTCTTCTTCGTCCGCCGGCCGCTCCGCGTCTACCTTCCGGGGCGCCACGCGGCCATCGTGCGCCGGCTCTACGAGGCGCTCGAGCTGCCCCGCGCCGAGGGCGGTCCGGGCGACGAGGACGGCGCGCCCACGCGGCACACGGTCCTCGAGGTCGCGCTGCGCGAGCAGTGGCTCGCCGGCGCGATCGTCGTCCGCACCGTCGGCCAGGACCTGGTCCCGCGCGTCGGCGCGATCGTCGAGGACTTCCGGCAGGGCTACCTCCGGCACGTCGCGCTGAGGCTCCCGCTCGACACCCCGCACGGGGCGGCCGCGGTCGACGCGATCGAGAGGCTCGGCTTCTTCTTCGCCGGCGTGGACCCCGACGAGGACGGGCGCGACTACGCGGTCTTCACGGCGCTCTTCGACGCGGCCGTCGACCTCGAGCACGTCCGCGTCCACGGCAAGGTCGCGCGGGAGCTGCTGGATCACGTCGGCCGGGAGATGGCGGCGCGAGCGGCGACGTGGACGGGCCCCGCGCCGGCGCCCGCGCCCGCGCCCACGGCCGCGCCGGCGCCGGCGGCGGCCCCGGCCCCCGCCCGGGCCCTCGACCCCGGCTCCGTGCGCACCGCTCACGACGAGCGGCTGCGCGTGGCGAAGCAGCTCTCGGCCGGTCTCGCGCACGAGATCAACAACCCCCTCAACATCATCCTGGGCTCGGCCTACTACCTGAAGCAGCGGCTGAAGGACGCGGCGCCCGAGGAGGCCCTCCGTCACCTCGAGGCGATCGAGGACGAGGTCGCCCGCGTCGCCCGCCTCCTCGACAACCTCCAGAAGTTCGCCCGCCCCGAGGAGCTGCCGCGCGGCCGGGTCGCGCTCGCGCGCGCCTGCGACGACGCCCTGGCCCTGCTCGAGCGCTCGCTCGGGGCCGCGGGGCTCGCCGTCGTCCGCCGCTACGCCCCGGACACGCCCGAGGTCGAGGGGAACGCGAGCCAGCTCCAGGAGGTCGCGCTCCAGCTCGTCCTCAACGCCGTCCAGGCCTCCGAGCCGGGCGGGCAGGTGGAGGTCGAGACGCGGCGCGAGGGGACCGAGGCCGTCCTCGCCGTGCGCGACCGGGGGCGCGGCATGCCCGCCGACGCGGTCGCCCGCCTGGGTGAGCCGTTCTTCACGACGCGCGAGGTCGGCCAGGGGACGGGGCTCGGGCTGGCGATCGTCCAGGGGATCGTCGAGGCGCACGGCGGGCGGGTCGAGGTCGAGAGCGCGCCGGGCCGCGGGACGGCGGCCACGGTGCGGCTGCCGGCGCCGGACGCGGCGCGGGGGCGGAGCGCGGGCCCGGGTCACGGGGTCGGGCACGGGCACGGGAAGAGGCCGGGGCCGTCGGGACGGGCGGGAGGCGCACCATGAACGGGACCATCGAGGACGCGCGGTCGGCGAGCGCGCCGGCGTCGGAGGGGTCGGGGGCGCGCGTCCTGTTCGTGGACGACGAGCCGAAGACGCTGCTCGTCTCGAAGGACATCCTGTCGCTCGACGGCTACGACGTCCGGACGGCCAAGGACGGGAGGGAGGCGATGGAGCGCCTCGCCGAGGGCTCGTTCGACGCCGTCATCACCGACATCCGGATGCCGGGGCTCACCGGCCTCGAGCTCCTGGAGCAGATCCGGGAGCGCGACGCGGACGTCCCCGTGATCATCCTCACGGGGTACGCGACCCTCGAGACGGCGACGAAGGCCGTGTCCCGGGGCGCGTTCGCGTACCTCCTGAAGCCGATCGACTTCGACGTCCTGAAGCAGACGCTGAGGAAGGCGCTCGAGCGCTTCTCGCTCGTGAAGGAGCGGGCGCGGCTCGTCGAGGAGCTGCGCGCCCTGAACCGCGAGCTGGCCGGGGCGAAGGCGCGGCTCGAGGCCTGGAACGAGGCCCTCGAGGCCGAGGTCGCCGAGCGGAGCCGCGAGGTCGCCTACCAGCGCGACCTCCTCGAGAACGTGGTCTCGACGATCCCGACGGCGCTCGCCGTCTTCGACGACCGGACGGCGCTCGTCCAGGCGAACGCCGCCTACCGGACGCTCTTCGGCGCGGCGGCGGCGACCCGCGGCGCGGCCCCGCCGCGGCCCGTGACCAGCTCGCTCGGGTCGGTGCTCGCGCGCGTGATCGCGGGCGAGGCGACCGTGCGCGGGCGCGAGATGGCGGTCCTGCTCGAGGGCAAGGGCCCGCGGCTCCTCAAGGTGTCGGCGCTCGCGCTCGACCCCGTGGCGCGGGCGGGCGGTCCGGGGGCGGGAAGGGGCGTGGGCACGGGCTCGGGCTCGGGCACGGGCACGGGCTCGGGCTCGGGCACGGGCTCGGGCTCGGGCACGGGCTCGGGCTCGGGCTCGGGCGCCGGCGCGGGTGCGGGCTCCGCCAGCCAGGGCCGATTGCTGCTCCTGGTCGAGGACGAGACCGACGCGGCGCGCCTCGAGGAGAGCCTGATCCAGGCCGAGAAGATGGCGAGCCTCGGCATGCTCGCCGGCCAGGTCGTCCACGACCTGAACAACCCGCTCGCGGCGATCATGGGGAGCGCCGAGCTGCTCAAGATGTCGTTCGAGGACAGGGGCGAGCGCGACGTCGAGGAGATCGAGACGATCCTCGACGGGGCGCGCCACATGCGCGACGTGATCTCCCAGCTCTCCGAGCTCGCGCGGCCGCGGCGCGTCGACGTCCCCGACCGCACGGTCGACCTCGCCTCGCTCCTCAAGAAGGCGGTCACGTTCGCCCGCTTCGCCCGCAAGCTCGACCAGGTCGAGGTCCGCTTCGACCTCGCCCACGTCGGGCTGGCGCGCGGCTCGCCGACCGAGGTCCTGCAGGTGTTCATCAACCTGATCGCGAACGCCGGCGACGCGCTGGCGACGGTCGCGGACCGGCCGCGCCTGATCCAGATCCGCCTGGCGTCCGCGGGGGAGGGGGCGGACGAGACGGCCGTCGAGATCGAGGACGACGGCCCCGGCATCCCGGACGAGGTCCGGCGCAGGCTCTTCGAGCCGTTCGTGACGTCGAAGGGACCGGGGCGCGGGACGGGCTTAGGCCTCTACATCGCGCGGCGCATCATGCACCGGCTCGGCGGCCGGATCGACTGCGTGTCCGAGCCGGGCCGCGGGACGGCGTTCCGGCTCGCGTTCCCGGGGGCGTAGCGTGTCGCCCGGGGCCCCGGCCGGCGCCGCGGCGTCGGTCGACTCGCGGGCCGACGACTACGCCGGGGCCCTCCCGTCCTCGGTCGCCCTCCCGCCCGCGACCCTGCGCGCGCTCTCGCGGCTCGACCCCTTGCGGACGTGGGCCCACATCGCGGGCGAGTGGATCGCCATCGCGGCCGCCGTGGCCCTCTGCGAGCGCTTCTTCCACCCGGCGCTCTACGTCGTCGCGGTGCTCTGGATCGGGGCGCGCCAGCACGCCCTCGGGATCCTCATGCACGACGGCGCCCACCGCCGGCTCTTCAAGAGCCGGCTCCTGAACGACGTCGTGAGCGAGGCGCTGCTCGCCTGGCCGATCTTCCTGACGACGGCGGCCTACCGGCGGACGCACTTCGCCCACCACCGCCACGTCAACACGGACGACGACCCGGACTTCGTCCGGAAGCGCACGGACGCCTGGCGGTTCCCGAAGAGCCGGCGCGACCTCGCGCGCCTGCTCCTCAAGGACGCGCTCGGCCTCTCGCTCCCGCAGTGGGTCCTCATGGTCCTCGCCCTCTCGGGCCTCGTCCCTGCCGCCGAGCGGCGCGAGACCCTGCGCGCGCGCGGCCCGCTCGTCGCCCGGATCGCCTACTACGGCGCGGCCCTCGCCGCGATCGCCGGGCTCGGCGTCTCTCGCGAGGTCCTGCTCTACTGGCTCGTCCCGCAGTGGACCTGGTTCATGGTCATCATGCACGTCCGCAGCATCGCCGAGCACTTCGCGGTCGAGAACGACGACGTCCTGACGATCACGCGCACGACTTACCCATCTCTCCTCGAGCGGCTCTTCGTCTGCCCGAAGAACGTCAACTACCACCTCGACCACCACCTCTACCCGAGCGTCCCCTTCTACCGCCTCCCGGACCTGCACGCCCGGCTCCTCGAGAGCGAGGCGTTCCGGGAGCGCGCGCACGTGACGCGGACCTACCTGGGCGTGCTCCGCGAGTGCACGGGCGCTCGGCGGGCGGCGGGAGGGCGCTCGGAGGCCTCGACCCGGACCTGAACCGTCAGCCGAGCCCGAGCCGCGCCCGCGTCTCCGCCCACTCGCGCCGCAGCGTCTCGGCGCCGAGCGGGCCCGCGGCGAGGTCGAGGAGCGGGAACGTGCCGGCGCGCGGGGCCCGGTACCAGGCGCCGGACGCGTCCTGGCGCCGCGTCGGCTGGGTCTCGTGGAAGCGGCGCGGGGCCCAGGGTGGGGAGCCATGGCCGACGAGACGGTCGGCGATGGAGACCGCCTCGGTCAGGGCGTCGGGCGGGAGGGTCCTGCCGGTGCGGGCGGCGTACCGCGCCAGGAAGCGGAGCCCGCGGAGCACGTCGTACTCGTAGAAGCGCGGGAAGCAGGGCTCGAGGAAGACGGGATCGGCGACCGCCCCGCCCTTCGAGAGCGAGAAGGCGAGGCGGCGGGCGAGGAGGTAGCCCGCCGCCCGATCGAGGAACGCGGCCTCCTCGCGGGTGGGCGGGCGGCCGGCGGCGAAGGCGTCGAGCACGGCCTCGGCGGCGGGGAGCGTCGAGCAGAACGAGCTTCGGGGGACGGGCCGGAGGTAGACCCGCTCGTCGCAGTTGAGGCCGCCGTCCGGGAGCTGGTAGCGGAGCAGCCAGTCGCGCACCCAGGGGATCTCGGCCTCGACGTCGATGCCGGCGGCGTGAAGGAACCGGGCGCCGTTCCCGACCTGGCAGTGACAGGCCGCGTTGAGCTCGGAGTCCACCCCGGCCGGCACGTCCTCGGGCCTGAGCGGGAAGAACCGCAGGCACTGGCCGTTCAGCGCCTCCGCCATGAGGCGGGCCGCGCGCGCCGGGATGCGGTCCCCGAGGCCGAGCTCGTGGAGCAGAGACATGCGCCACCAGGGCGAGTCCCACTTGGGCCAGTAAAGGTTGCGGGCGATCGAGGCCGCCGCCTCGTCGGACGCGAGGTAGGCGACGGTCTCGTCGACCGCCGCCCCGACCTCCGGCGTCAGGGTCGGCGCGGCGCTCAAGCGGGCGCCCGCTCGCCCTTCACGAACGCCTCGACCGCGTCCTCGAAGGGCCGGAGCGACGCGAACCCCTCGGCCGGGAGGGCCAGGCTCTCGAGCGCCGAGTAGCGCGGGCGCGGGGCCGCGCGCGCGAGCGTGGCCCCGGCGACCCCGCCGATCGCGTAAGCGTCGAGGCCGAGCTGCGACGCGATGAGGCGCGCGACGTCGAGGTAGGACGGCGCCCCCGGGTTGACGACGTGGAAGAGCCGGCCGCCCGCGCGGAGCGCCAGCTCGACGAGCTTCGGGGCGAGGTCCGAGGCGAGCGTCGGCGAGCTCCACTGGTCCTCGACGGCCTCCCGGAGCCGCCCCTCGCGGAGGAGCGCCGGCATGCGCGAGACGAAGTTCTTGCCGCCCGGCCCGAAGACCCAGGCGGTGCGGACGACGATCGCGTCGGCGCCCGAGCCGAGGGCGGCCTCCTCGCCGGCGAGCTTCGAGAGCGCGTAGACGCCGCCGCGCGGCGCCGGGCGGTCGAGCTCGGTGTAGGGCGTCTCCCTGTCGCCGGCGAAGACGTAGTCGGTCGAGACGTGGACGAGCCGGGCCCCGTGCGCCCGCGCGTACGCGGCCAGGACGGCCGGGCCGAGGGCGTTGGCCGCGTAGGCGCGGCGCGGGTCGCGCTCGGCGCCGTCGACGTCGGTGTAGGCGGCGGCGTTGAAGAGGACGTCGGGGGCGAGGTCGGCGATGGCGCGCTCGACGGCGGCCGCGCTCGCGATGTCGCACTCCTCTCGCAGGAGCGCCTGGACCTTGTTCGCCCCGACGGCGAGCGTGCGGGCGAGCTCGCGCCCGAGGAGCCCGCCCGCCCCGAAGACGACCGCGCGCAGGGCCACGGCGCTACCCGCCCCCCGGCCGGGACGGCGCGACGGGCGTCGTCGACGCCGCCCCGACGTCGCCGTACTGGCGCGCGTAGTACGCCTTGAAGCCCGGGTCCTTGAGCCGCTCCCACCACCGGCGGTGCTCGCCGTACCAGCGCACGGTCGCGGCGAGCCCGTCCTCGAAGCGCCAGCGGGGCGACCACTCGAGGTCGCGCCTGGCCTTCGTCGCGTCCATGGCGTAGCGGCGGTCGTGACCGGGCCGGTCCTTGACGTAGCGGATGAGGTCCTCGCCGCGCCCGCAGAGGCGCAGGATCTCGCGGACGACGGCCAGGTTCTCGCGCTCGGCGTCGCCCCCGAAGTTGTAGACCTCGCCCGGCCGCCCGCGCTCGAGCGCGAGCAGCAGGCCGCGGCAGTGGTCCTCGACGTGGATCCAGTCGCGCACGTTGCGGCCGTCGCCGTAGACCGGGAGCGGCAGCAAGTCGAGCGCGTTCGTCACCACGAGCGGGATCAGCTTCTCGGGGAACTGGTACGGCCCGTAGTTGTTCGAGCAGCGCGTGACGACGGCCGGCACGCCGTACGTGTGCCAGTACGCGCGCGCGAGCAGGTCGCTCGCCGCCTTCGAGGCGCTGTACGGGCTGTTCGGGGCGATCGGCGTCTCCTCGACGAACCGGCCCTCCGGCCCGAGCGAGCCGTAGACCTCGTCCGTCGAGACGTGGACGAACCTCGCGATCCCCGCCTCGCGCGCCGCCTCGAGCAGGACCCGCGTCCCCTCGGCGTTGGTCCTGAGGAACGCCGCCGCCTCGAGGATGGAGCGGTCGACGTGGCTCTCGGCGGCGAGGTGGAGGACGGCGTCGACCGCGCCCGGCGCCAGGACGTCGCGGACGACCGCCCCGTCGCAGATGTCGCCGATCGCGAGCCGGTACCGCGGGTGGCCCTTCAGGTCGTCGAGGTTGCCGCCCGATCCCGCGTACGAGACGTTGTCGAGGTTGACGACCTCCCAGTCCGGCCGCTCACCGAGGATCAGCCTCACCAGGTTGCTGCCGATGAACCCGAGGCCGCCGGTCACGAGCACGCGCATGCGATGGGCGGCGCTCAGCGCCGCTACCCGTCCTTCCGCGCCCAGTCGTACGGGATGCCGTTGCCCTCGTGGACGTGCGCCGGGGCGCGGTACTCGTCCGGGTCGGCGTACTTGTAGACCTCGGTCGGGATGTTGATGACGAGCGCCTCCTCGGTCCCGATCCCCTTGAACCCGTGGAAGACGAGCTTCGGCACGCGCACGAGGATGGGGCTGTGCTCGCCGAGGAAGAACTCGTTCACGAGCCCGCGCGTGGGCGAGCCCTCGCGGTCGTCGTAGAGGACGAGCTTCAGCATGCCCTTCACGACGGCGAAGTGGTCGGTCTGCTGCTTGTGATAGTGCCAGGCCTTCACGACCTCGGGGTACGCGGTCGTCAGGTACACCTGGCCGAACTTCTCGAAGTGCGGCTCGTCGCTGCGCAGGATCTCCATCAGTCGCCCGCGCTCGTCGGCGATCACCTTCAACGGCTTCACGATCACCCCGTCGATCAGCTTCTTCGACGGGGCCTGGAACTGCCTGAGCTCGCGGCTCGCGCTCGCACCCGCGCTCGCGTCCGGGTTCGCGTCCCTCACGGCGCTCATGCTTCCGTCCTGGCCATGGTTCGTCCCCCCGCGGCCCGCTCCGCCTCGATCTTCCTCTGGAAGTAGGCGAGCGTGCGCGCGAGACCCTCGCCGCGCGACACCTTCGGCTCCCAGCCGAGGACGCGCCGCGCCTTCGCGATGTCGGGCCGCCTGAGCTGCGGGTCGTCCTGCGGCAGCGGCCGGAACGCGATCTCCGAGCCGGACCGCGTGAGGGCGATGATCTCCCTCGCGAACTCGAGGACCGTCACCTCCTCGGGGTTCCCGAGGTTCACCGGCGCGACCTCGTCCGACTCGAGCAGGGCGACGATCCCGTCGACGAGGTCGCTCACGTACTGGAAGCTCCGCGTCTGGCCCCCGTCGCCGTAGACCGTGAGCGGCTCGCCGCGCAGGGCCTGCCCCATGAAGTTCGGGAGGACGCGCCCGTCGTCGAGCCGCATCCGCTCGCCGTACGTGTTGAAGATGCGGACGATCCGCGTCTTCAGCCCGTGGGCCCGGTGGTAAGCCATCGTCAGCGCCTCGGCGAAGCGCTTGGCCTCGTCGTACACGCCGCGGACGCCGATCGGGTTGACGTTGCCCCAGTAGTCCTCGGCCTGCGGGTGCTTCTGCGGGTCGCCGTAGACCTCGGAGGTGGACGCGAGCAGGAAGCGCGCGCCCTTGTGGTACGCGAGCCCGAGGGCGTTGTGCGTCCCGAGCGCGCCGACCTTCAGGGTCGGGATCGGATGCTTCAGGTAGTCGACGGGCGACGCGGGCGAGGCGAAGTGGAGGACGTTGTCGAGCGACCCCGGGACCCAGATGAAGTTCGAGACGTTGTGCTTCACGAACGTGAAGCCCGGACGCCCGAAGAGGTGGGCGACGTTGTCGGCGTTCCCGGTGATCAAGTTGTCCATGCAGATCACCTCGTGACCGAGCTCGACGAATCGGTCGCAGAGGTGACTGCCGACGAACCCGGCCCCGCCCGTGATCAGCGTCCTCGGCACGCGCGCCCTCCCGGAGCGAAAAACGGCCACGTATTCTCTCGCCGGGCCGCGCCCGCGTCAAGGCGGCGCGCGCTCGCTCGCCTGGTCGGGAAGCGAACGGGGAGGCGGCGACGGAACCCTCTGTTCACGACTCCGGGCCGAGGGCTACCACTGAGGGTGTCTGACCGAGCGAGGTGGGGAAAACGCCAGCCGGAGGCCGACGACGGAGGGGGAACTCGCCGTGAGCACTTGCGCCTGGTGCGGATCGAGCTACGCGAGCTTTCGTGAGGGGGCGACCGACGAGGGGGAAGGTCACGAACGTCTACTACGACACGTCGGTGGAGATCAACGGCCGGTCGCCCTGGGCGATCGAGTACGGCTTCGAGGTGGACGCGCGCGCCTTCCAGGGCAAGTGCCAGACGTGGGATGGCACGGCGGAGCAGCGCCGGCCCGGGCAACCGGTGGACGTCGTCTACCTGGAGACGGACCCCGAGCAGAACGCGCTCTACCCGCCCGTGCAGTGAAGCGGTTCGCGGGGGTGTGCGAGCCGCGGCGGAGGATCGGCCCCGGGCGCTTCCGCGCCCGGGGCCGGGTGAAGGTCCGGGTCCCGGAGATGCCGACGCAGCCGAAGGCTGCGCCGGGCCGGGCTAGTAGTGGGCGTGCCCGCCGGCGCCCGCCCCCGCCTTCTTCTCCTCCGGGATCTCGCTGATGAGGGCCTCGGTCGTGAGCAGGAGCGAGGCGACCGACGCCGCGTTCTGGAGCGCGGTCCGCGAGACCTTGGTCGGGTCGATGATCCCGGCCTCGAGCATGTCGCGGAACTGCCCCGTCTGGGCGTCGAAGCCGAAGTTCCGGCCCTGGCCGTTGCGGACGCGGTCGACCACGATCGCGCCGTCCGTCCCCGCGTTCTGGGCGATCATCTTGATCGGCGCCTCGAGCGCGCGCCGCACGATGTCGACGCCGATCCCCTCGTCGCCCGGGAGCTTCAGGTTCGCGAGGGCCGGGACCGTCCGGAGGTAGGCGACGCCGCCGCCCGGGAGGATCCCCTCCTCGATGGCCGCGCGGGTCGCGTGGAGCGCGTCCTCGACGCGCGCCTTCTTCTCCTTCATCTCGACCTCGGTCGCCGCCCCGACCTTGATCTGGGCGACGCCGCCCGCGAGCTTCGCGAGCCGCTCCTGGAGCTTCTCCCGGTCGTAGTCGGAGGTCGTCGAGTCGATCTCGCGCCGGATCTGGGCGATCCGCGACCGGATCTTGTCCGCGCTCCCCGCGCCCTCGACGATCGTGGTCGTGTCCTTCGTGATGACGACCTTCTTCGCCCGGCCCAGGTCCTCGAGCTTCACGTGCTCGAGCTTGATCCCGAGGTCCTCGAAGATGGCGCGTCCGCCCGTGAGGATCGCCATGTCCTCCATCATCGCCTTGCGGCGGTCGCCGAACCCCGGCGCCTTGACCGCGCACGACGAGAACACGCCGCGGAGCTTGTTGACGACGAGCGTGGCCAGGGCCTCGCCCTCGACGTCCTCGGCGAGGATGATGAGCGGCCGGCTGCTGCGCGCGATCTTCTCGAGGAGCGGGAGGATGTCCTTCACCGTCGAGAGCTTCTTCTCGTAGATGAAGACGAACGCGTCCTCGAGCACGCACTCCATGGTGTCCGGGTTCGTGACGAAGTGCGGCGAGAGGTAGCCCTTGTCGAACTGCATCCCCTCGACCCACTCGGTCGTGGTCTCGAAGCTCTTGCCCTCCTCGACCGTGATCACGCCGTCCTTGCCGACGCGCTCCATGGCCTCGGCGAGCTTCCGGCCGATGTCCCGGTCGCCGTTCGCCGCGATCGTGCCGACCTGCTCGACCTCCTTCGTGCTGCCGATGTCGACGTTCTTCGAGAGCTTCTTCAGCTCCTCGACGACGGCCCCGACGGCCTTGAAGATCCCGCGCTGGAGCTGGATCGGGTTCGCGCCGGCGACGACGTTCTTCAGGCCCTCCTCGAAGATCGCCTCGGCGAGGACCGTCGCCGTGGTCGTCCCGTCGCCCGCGACGTCGGAGGTCTTGGAGGCGACCTCCTTCACCATCTGGGCGCCCATGTTCTCGTACCTGTCCTTGAGCTCGATCTCCTTCGCGACCGTGACCCCGTCCTTCGTCACGGTCGGGGCGCCCCAGGACTTCTCGAGGATGACGTTCCGGCCCTTCGGGCCGAGCGTGACCTTGACGGCGCGGGCGAGCTGCTTCACCCCGCGCCGGATGGCCTCGCGGGCCTCGAGGTCGAACGCGATGCGCTTGGCGGCCATGTCTTCGAGTCCCCTTCCCGGCGGCTAGTTGTCGACCACGGCGAGGACGTCGTCCTCGCTCAGGATCAGGTACTCCTCGCCCTCGAGCTTCACCTCGGTGCCGGCGTAGGAGCTGAAGATCACGCGGTCGTTCTCCTTGACGGTGAACGCCGCCCGCTTGCCCGTGTCGAGCAGCCGGCCGGTCCCCACGGCGAGAACGCGCCCCTCGCGCGGCTTCTCCTTGGCGGTATCCGGCAGGACGATCCCGCCCCTCGTCTTCTCCTCGGCCTCGAGCCGCTTGACCACGATCTTGTCGTTGAGCGGGCGAATCTTCGGCTTCGCCATGGTTCTCCTCGTCTTGCGGTGTCGCGTTGGTCTCTTCCGGTCCCCGGAAAGGGTAAAGCGCGGAGCGAAGGTAGCAACGGCGGTGCCGCGACGGCCCGACGCCCGCAAACCCGCGCCCCGACGCCATCGCGCGCTGCACGACCCCCGCGCGGGCGCTGCCAAAGTGGCATGAGAACGCGACCCTCCGGCGGCCGGGCTGTCAGATTGGCAGGCGCCCGGCGCCCGGCCGGGCCGAGCTTTGACACGACGCCCGGGCGCGGGTACCATCCGCGCTTTGGGTTCTTGCGAGAGCAGCGGAGACCGGTGCGCACGAGACCGATGTTGAAGCCGGCGCTCGCCGCCTTCGTCCTTTCGGGCGTCGCCGGCCTGGCCGTGGCGCCGTCGCGCGGCGTCGCCGAGGACTCGGCGCCGAAGCGCCGCGGGGCGGTCGAGGTCGTCGCCAGCAAGCCGACGACCGAGACGGCGGCCGCGCTCGCGGCCGCGGCCGAGCTCGTCGCCGCCGGCGATCCGTTCTTCGGGCGGTTCTTCGCCCGCGGCTGGCCGACCACGCCCGAGATCAAGGCGGCCACGGTCGGCGGGGCGGCCCGCGCCTCGCGCGCCGCGCTCGGCAAGTACCTCCTCGGCGCGCCGCCCGCCGTGCCGCTCGCGCGCTCGCCGTACACGCGGCTCGAGCTGCTCCGCCTCCGCCAGGAGCTCCCCGCCGGAGCGCCGGAGTCGGCCGAGGCCCTGATCGCGGCCCGGCTCCGGCTCTACGCGCGCGCCGCCGGGCTCGGCGAGCCGTCCCGGCGGGCCCCGGCCGTGCCCCTCTTCCCGGCGGAGACCGCGGCGGCCCCGGGCGACGGCGGCGGGGGCGGGGCCACGACGCCCGTCGCCATCGACCTCGAGGCCATCGGGGCCGCGCTCGTGGCCGAGGTCCGCTGGGCCGAGCGCCTGCTCGTGCGCCGCGGCCCGCCCGGCACCCCGGGCGGGGACCTCCTCGGCGAGACCCCGGCCGACGGCTTCGACGGGCTGCTCTACCTGACGCTCGCCGTCGCCCAGCTCGCCTCCCTCAAGCACCAGGCGGCCTTCGACGGCAAGGCCCTCGGCCCCGTGCCCGTCGGCGACTACGACCCGTACGACGCGCCCCGCTGGTTCCCGCACCGGCTCGGGGTGAAGGGCTTCGGGCCCGAGGGCACGCCGGACCTCATCGTCCTCGACCCCGAGAGCCGGCTCGCCGATCAGGCGTGGCTGCTGCTCGGCGCCGCCGAGCTGGCCGCCCTCGCCGGTCCGGGGCGCGGCGACGCGGCCCCGCCGGTCTTCGGCCCGCTCCGGGTCGGCGACGTCCGCGACGAGGTCTTCCCGCAGACGACGCACGTCCTCGCGCGCGATGTCGCCCGCTTCGTCTTCCAGAACCTGGCCGCCCTCCACTTCGACGCCACGCCGGGCCGCCCGACGCTCGTCTCGGAGGCCGGTCCGGGGGGCCGCGGCACGCGCCTCGCGACGGCGGACGCGGCCCTCGCGCTCGTCGCGCTCGAGGCCGCGGCCCGGATCTTCAGCGAGGACACGAGGCTCAAGGGCGAGGTGCGGAAGCTCATCTACGCCCAGGCGACGTTCCTCGCCGACCGCCAGCGCGAGGACGGCTCGTTCCCGGCGGAGTTCCAGCTCGCGGCGAAGCCCGAGGGCGCGGGCGGAGGCGCCGCCGGCGCCGCTTCCCCGGCCGCCTCGGCGCGCGCCCAGGCGCTCGCCGTCCGCGGCCTGCTCGCCGCCTTCCGGGCGAGCGAGGAGGAGCGCTTCAAGGCGGCGGCCCTCAAGGCCGCGTCCTTCCTCGAGCGCCGCTGCTACGACCCGTGGGCGGCGCTCTACCTGGACGCGGTCGAGCCGGCGGCCGGCGCCCCCGTGGCGATCGGCGCGCGCGACGCGGCGGCGCTCCTCGGCGCCCTGCGCGAGGTCGCGACCGACCTCGGCTCGATCGAGGCGCTCTACCGCTACCGCGACCTCTGGCGGACGCTCGTCGGCCTCGGCGTCGTCGCGCCGGACGGCGACCTGGCCGAGGTCGAGGTGAAGGTCGGCCGGTGATCGAGGGGCTCGGATGAGCGAAACGCGCTCATCTGAGCCTCCCTCGACGTCGAGCAACCCTCAGATGAGCGAGAACCGCTCACTCGAGCCGGGGGCGGGGCGCTACCCGCGCGCCGCGCGCATCACCCGCAAGGCGGACTTCGACCGCGTCTTGCGCGAGGGCGCCGCCGCCCGCGACCCGCTCCTCAAGGTCGCGGCGCTCCCGAACGAGGCCGGCGTCACGCGCCTCGGGGTCGCGGTGTCGCGGAAGGCGGCCCGCGGGTCGGTCGAGCGCAACCGCCTGAAGCGGCGGCTGCGCGAGGCCTTCCGGCTGGAGCGCGGCCGGCTCCCGCCCGGCCTCGACCTCGTCGTCATCCCGCTGACGGCGCCGGGCGAGGAGCCGCCGTTCCCGGCCGTCCGCGAGAGCCTCGTGCGCCTCGCCCACAAGGCGGCGGAGCGGGTCCGGGCGAGGGCGGGCGCGGCGCGCCCCGCCCCAGCCCCGCCCTCGCTCCCCCCTTCCTCGGCATTCCCGCCCCTTCCCCCGTCCCCGCCCCTTTCCCCGTCCCCGCCCCCGGCCTGCGATGGCGACCCCCGCGAGGAGGGCGTACCGTGACGGCCCGCGAGGTCATCGGGCTGCCGGGATGGGCGATCGCCGGCGTCCTCATCTTCTTCATCCGCATCTACCAGAGGACCGTGTCCTGGTGGATGCCGAAGATCTGTCGCTTCGAGCCGTCCTGCTCCCACTACTTCGTCCAGGCGCTGCGCAAGCGGGGGCTCGTGGTCGGCTTCGCGCTCGGCTGCTGGCGGCTCCTTCGCTGCCAGCCGTTCGCCACACCGGGTTACGACCCCGTGCCCGGACCGGGGGAGCGGATCGGCGTGCGCCCGTTCCCGGAGCCGGGTCCCTCCGGCGCCCACCCCCACCCTCACCCCGCGCCCCCCGCCGCCTAACGCCATCCGAATCCTGCTAACTCGCCCCTAACCCATGGGGCGCCTGAAAATCCGTTGAAGGTCAACTTGACCTTCGCGTTCCGCCGGCGTACGTTTACTGTGAAGTGCAAGATATAAAGTATAAAATTAACTCACGCCCGCGACGGGGGTGCGGACAGCCTGGGGGTGGAGGCAAGAACCGATTGAACACATGGGACTTGCGACGTTCTTCGCCGGGGGGGCTGCTGATGGCGGTGCCACCGCGGAAGCTCTACAAGATCGGCGAGGTCATGCGGTACACCGGCCTATCCCGTCAGACGATCCACAACTACACGGTGCTCGGGATCATAGCGGAGGCGGAGCGGACCGAGTCCGGTCACAGGCTCTACGGGGAAGACGTCTTCGAGCGGCTGCGCCGCGTCGAGGAGCTGAAGCGGTCGATGACGCTCGCGGAGGTGCGGGAGGTCCTGGGGCCGCCCTGATCGGGCGGCGCCCGGACCCCCGACCGGCCGGCGAGCCGGTGGGTGGGTGTCGGGTGGGCGTCGCCCGGGGAGCGCGCGAGGGGTTCGTGGCGCGGGCGGCGGGGGCGAGGGCTCGCGTGGGGGAGCCCAAGGAGGTCAACGTGGAGACGAGAGGCGCGTGGGGGAGGGCAAGGCGGCTCGGCGAGATCCGGGCGGCCGGTGGGTGGAACGGGAACGGGAACGGGAACCCGGGCGCGGGGTCGGGCGCGGGGTCGGGCGCGGGCGCGAGCCCGGGCGCGGCGCCGGCGGCGGCGGCGAGCCGGCGCAAGTCCGACGAGGAGATCCTGGCGCTCTGGCGGTCGTACAAGGAAGAGGGTGGCATCGATCTCCGCAACCGTCTGATGGAGCACTACTTCCCGCTCGTGAAGTACTCGGCCGAGAGGCTCTTCCAGAAGCTGCCCCAGAGCATCGAGCTCGACGACCTCATAAGCGCGGGCGTCTTCGGGCTCATGGACGCGATCGACGGCTTCGACCTGAGCCGCGGCTTCAAGTTCGAGACGTACTGCACGACAAGGATCCGCGGGGCGATCCTCGACTCGCTCCGCAGCTTCGACTGGGTGCCGAGGCTCGTGCGGACGAAGGCGCACAAGCTCGAGGCCGCGATGCGTCAGCTCGAGGTCAACCTCGGGCGGTCGCCGACCGACCGCGAGGCCGCGGACATGCTGGGCCTGTCGCTCGACCAGTTCGACGCGCTCGTCAAGGAGGCGAACGCGGTGAGCGTGGTCTCGCTCTCGGAGCGCTGGCCCGAGAAGGACGACTCGTCGCGGGCGCTCCGGCAGATCGACATCCTCCAGGACCGGAAGTCCGAGGACGCCGTCGAGGTCCTGTCCCGGAAGGACGTCCTCGAGCTCGCGAAGCGGGAGCTCTCGGAGAAGGAGCAGGCGATCCTCGTCCTCTACTACTTCCACGAGCTGACGATGCGCGAGATCGGGCTCGTCCTGAACCTCTCCGAGTCGCGCGTCAGCCAGCTCCATTCGCGCATGATGGGTCGCCTCAAGATCCTCTTCGCCAAGGCCGAGGCGGACATCTTCGCGTAGGACCGTAACTTACACTTTATATCTCGCAAAGGGCGCCTGGCGGGGCGCCCTCTTGCGTTTCCGGCCCCGCTCGCCTAGCATCCGGCGCCATGGACGCTTTCGCGTACCGGGACGGCGAGCTGTTCTGCGAGGAGACGCGGATCGCGGACCTCGTCCGCGAGGTCAAGACGCCCGCCTACGTCTACAGCCGGCGCACCCTCCTCGACCACTTCGACAAGCTCGCCCGGGCCTTCGCCCCCCTCGAGCCCCTGATCTGCTACTCGGTCAAGGCGAACTCGAACATCCACATCCTCAAGCTCTTCCAGGATCGCGGGGCCGGCTTCGACGTCGTCTCGGGCGGCGAGCTCTTCCGGACCATGAAGATCGGCGCCGACCCGGCGAAGGTCGTGTTCGCGGGGGTCGGGAAGACCGACGAGGAGATCCGCTACGCCCTGAGGAAGCAGATCTTCCTCTTCAACGTCGAGAGCCGCGCCGAGCTCGAGCGCATCCAGCAGATCGCCCGCGAGATGGGCGCCCGCGCCCGCGTCTGCCTGCGCGTCAACCCCGACGTCGACCCGCACACGCACGACTACATCGCGACCGGCAAGAAGGAGACGAAGTTCGGGATCGACTTCGAGGCCGCGCGCGAGGTCCTGGCCGGGCTCGACGGGCTGACGCACGTCGACCTGCTCGGCCTCCACGTCCACATTGGCTCGCAGATCACGGAGACCGAGCCCTACCGGCTCGCCCTCGAGCGCCTGCTCGACTTCGCCGACGCCGAGCGGCTCAAGGGCCGGCCGATCCAGATCCTCAACATCGGCGGGGGCTTCGGGGTCTACTACCGCGACCGCTCGGCCAAGAGCGCCGACGAGATCGCGGCCGCGCTCGTGCCGCCGCTCAAGGAGCGCGGCCGCTACAAGCTGATCCTCGAGCCGGGACGCTTCATCGTCGCCAACGCCGGGATCCTCCTCACCAAGGTCCTGTACGTGAAGGACTCGGCGCGGGCCGGGAAGCGCTTCGTGATCTGCGACGCCGGCATGAACGACCTCATCCGGCCCGCCCTCTACGGGAGCTGGCACCGGGTCTGGCCCGTCGCCGCCGCCGCGGCCGAAGGCGATCCGGGCGCCCCCGAGACCGCCGGCCTCGCCGACATCGTCGGCCCGATCTGCGAGTCCGGGGACTTCTTCGCGAAGGACCGGCCCTTCCCGGCCGTGCGCGCGGGCGACCTCATCGCCGTGTTCACCGCCGGTGCTTACGGTTTCTCGATGGCGTCGAACTACAACTCGCACCCCCGCCCGCCCGAGGTCCTCGTCGAGGGCGCCTCGTTCCGGCCCATCCGCCGGCGCGAGACCTACGACGACCTCATCGCCGCCGAGGTCCTCGACTGACCCGAATGCCGATGGTCGCTCCGGACGGGCTCCGTAACGGAGTCGGCATCTCCTCGACCGTTCCGCAGCGGGTGGAACGAGCCACCCGGAACAGGAGGAGATCCGATGAGGCGTACCATCCCGATCGTCGCGGCCGCCTGGATGCTGGCCACGGGTTGCGCGAGCGTCGAGCCCAAGCCCACCCCGCCGGCCGCGGGCGCCGTCGAGTACGAGGTCACGTTCACGGGCACGTGGACCGAGGCGTCGCACCCCGTCGAGTACCCGAAGGGCGGCCCCATAAGCGGCCCCCACTTCTCGGGCCTCATCGGGGCGACGCACCGCGAGGGCTACGCGCTCTTCGCGGAGGGCCGGGCGCCCTCGCCGGGGCTCGAGCGGCTGTCGGAGGAGGGCAAGCACAGCCCCCTCGACGCGGAGATCCGGGGGGCGATCGACGCCGGGCTCGCGGGCGCGATCATCGAGACGGGTCCCGTGAAGATCCTCTCGCAGCCGGTCAGCGCGCGGTTCCGCGTCGATCCGCGCCACCCGCTCGTCTCGGCCGTGGCCATGATCGCCCCGAGCCCCGACTGGTTCGCCGGCGCCGCCGACGTGGACCTGCGGGAGGGCGGCCGCTTCGTCGAGTCGAAGGAAGTGATCGTCTACGCCTGGGACTCGGGCGGCGACGACGGGACGACGTACGAGGCGTCCGACGTCGACACGAACCCGAAGCGGCCGACGACGATCGCCGACTCGCGCCACTTCGTCCGCGACGGCAAGCGGATCCCCGTCGGCCGTCTCACCTTCAAGAAGCTCTTACGGCCATGGGCACCCGGCGAGTGACGGGAACCGCCGAGGCGCGGAGCGCGCAGAGTCTCGCCGAGAAGACTCTGCGCGTCCTCCGCGTCCTCCGCGCCTCCGCGGTGACCTCGGTGGCCCTGGCCCTCTTCGGGGCCGGCTGCTCGCTCCTCCCGCCCACGACCGCTTCCGGCGAGGCGGGCAACGTGATCGCCCTCGGACCGGTCGCCTACGTCTCGATGGGGGAGGCCGGGTTCGCGGTCGTGGACGCGCCCGGCGGGAGGACCGTGCGCGTGGTCGCGCCCCCGGCGGGCGGCGAGAGCGTCGACGACCTCGCGATCGCGGACGGCCTGCTGTTCGCTCTCGATGCCCGCGCCCCCGGGCACCTCTTCGTCTTCTCGCTCGAGGACCCCGAGGACCCAAGGCCGGTCGGGCCGCCGGTCGAGGTGCCGGTCGAGCCCTTCTCCGGGGTGTCGGCGGCGAAGGGGCGCGTCGTCGTCTCGGGCGGCACGAAGAGCCTGACCGTCCTCTCCTACGACGCGAACGGCGGGCTCGGCGAGGCCCGGACGGCCCTCGACCTCGGGCGCGGCCAGCCCGACGTGCTCCTCTCCCCCGACGGCGAGCTGGCCTACGTCTCGACGCACGTGAGCCTCGTCCGCGCGACCTACGGCGTGACCGTGCTCAAGCTCGCCCCGCCTCCCGCCGCCTCCGCCGCGCTCGGGCAGGTCGAGCTCGACGGCGCCGGCTTCACGCCGGGGGCGGCCAGGCCCGCGAACTTCGCCCTCGAGGCGGCCCTGCGCGGGCCCACGCTCTTCGTCGCCCACGGCGCGGGTCTCGGCGTCCTCGACGTCTCGGCCCCGGCCGATCCGCGGCTGGTCGCGCTCCTGCCGCTCCCGGTCCACGCGGTCAACGTCGACGTCCGCGGCTCGCGCGCCGCCGTGGTCGGGAGCGTCCCCTCGCCCACGCTGGTCGTCGTCGACGTCACCGACCCGGCCCGCCCGCGGATCGAGCGGACGGTCGCGCTCGCCGAGGGCAGCCGGCCGACCGGCGTCGCCCTGACGGACGCCCACATCGTCGTCGCGGGCGGCCCGGCCGGGGCCATCGTCCTCGCTCGATAGCGTCCCTGCGCCGATCGCTCGTCAGCTCTCCTCGCGCCGCTCGGCCTCGGGCGCGCGGTCGGCGTCGGCGCGGCCCGCGTCCCCGAGCGTCGCCCGCGGCGGCGGGCGGTTCGAGATCTCCTCGAACGACGGCATCCGGGAGTCGTCCCACGGGTTGTCGCCGGGGAGCGAGGTCTCGAAGCGCACGCCGGCGAAGAGCCCGACGAGCGCGAGCGCGAGCGACGCCGGGAAGAGCACGAGCACGGGACCGGCCGAGCCCGTCGCGATCGCGGCGACGACGGCGGGCGCGCCGAAGCCGCCGACGGAGATCGCCAGCGCCAGGATGCGGTCGGCCCGCAGCCGGTAGATCAGGTAGAACGCGCCCGCGCCGGCGAGGGCGACGAGGACGGCGAACGCCGGGCCGACGCCGAGGCCGAAGAAGGCGTAGGCGATCGCCCCGACGGCGATGAAGCCTCGCTGCCAGCGCGACTTCCGGAGGTCGGCGCCGGCGCGCTCCTGCTCCTCGGCCTTCGTCCGCTGGATCAGCTCGGCGCGCAGGTGATCGGGGAGCCGCCGCCAGGCGTCGCGCCGCGCCTCGGGCGAGAGGTCGCGGGGCGAGAGGCCCGGGCCGTAGCTCGGGACGAAGCCGGCCGGCGGGTCGTCCGGGGCGCGCGGCGCGGCGCCCTCGCGCGCCTCCTCCGCCCGACCGCCCGCCCCCCGCCCGGCCACGCGCGCGCCCTACCGCGAGGCGACCACCGTGGCCGCCCGCTGCGCCGCCTCCTGGACGGTCTTCAGGGGCACGCCCGAGGCGGCCGCGATCCGGCGGCAGTCCTCGTACTCGGGCGTCGCCGAGACGAGGGCCCCGCGGTAGCGGCCGATCTTGACGCCGACGTCGCCGTGCGGGGTGACGACGCGCACGACCTCGCGCTCGAGCGCCGTCCGCGAGACCGCGTGGCGGCGCACGCCGAAGGTCGTCGTCTCGCGGAAGAAGACGGCCTCGAGGGCGGCCGTGTCGGCGTCGCGCGCGATCGCGACGAGGAGCGTCCCCGGGCGCGACTTCTTCATCGAGCACGGGACGGCGAAGGCGTCGAGCGCGCCGGCGGCGAGCAACCGGTCGATCGCGTAGCCGACGACCTGGGGCGACGCGTCGTCGATGTTCGTCTCGAGCACGACGCAGCGGTTCGGCTCCTCGCCTGCGGCCGCGGCCGGGTTCGTCTCCCCGACCAGCACCCTCAGCACGTTCGGGAACCCCTCGAAGTCCGCGTCGCCCGCGCCGTAACCGATCGCCCCGAGAACCAGGTCCGGCGCCGCTCCGTAGCCCTTCGCCAGCGTCGTCAGGATGGCGGCCCCGGTCGGGGTCAGGAGCTCGTGGCCGACATCGCGCGTCCGCGTCGGGGCGCCCTTGCAGAGCTCGAGGACGGCCGGCGCCGGCGCCGGCAGCTCGCCGTGGGCCGAGCGGACGACGCCGCGGCCGAGCGTCAGCTCCGAGACGTGGACCGCCTCGATCCCGAGGAGGTCGAGGCCGACGACGGCCCCGCAGACGTCGACGATGGCGTCGACCGCCCCGACCTCGTGGAAGTGGACGTGGTCGGTCGTCGTCCCGTGGACCGCCGCCTCGGCCTCCGCCAGCCGGCGGAAGATCGCCTCGGCCCGCTCGCGGGCGGCGGGCGCGAGGCCGCCGCGGGCGACGATCCCGAGGACGTCGCCCAGGTGGCGGCCGGGATGGGCGTGGTCCTTCGCGGACACGTAGAGCGGCGCGTGAGCGGGGCCGGAGAGCACGTCCACGCGGGCCTTCGTCGCCGCGAGGGCGCCCTTGCGGACCCTCTCGAACCGGAGCTCGAACTCGCGCCCGAGGCCGAGGCCGGCGAGCGCCTTGCGGAGCGCCTCCGGGTCGGCGCCGGCGTCGACGAGGGCCCCGAGCGTCATGTCGCCGCTGGCGCCGGCGAAGCAGTCGAAGTAAGCCACGCGCATGGTTCGGCGGAATGGTAGCCCGGGGCCCGGGGCCGGTCAAGCGCGGGAAAGGCGGCCCGGGAGCCGACTCGTTGTTGACTTCGGGCCCGCCAGCGGGTATGTTACGCGCCCTGACGGTCCGTTGTGGTGTGGGGGGCAAACCGTATCGCCCGCCCCGCGGCCGGCCGCGAAGCGGCGCGCGGCCTCTGGGTTCCGCGGTTCGGCGGTTGAGGGAGGTCTCAAGCTCGACATGCGATCGTTCCGATCGTGGGCGGCGCGGCGCCTTCGTCGCGCCCTGCCGATGCTTCTTTGCCTCCTCGGCGCCGTCGCGGCGCCGCTCGCGGGGCCGGCGAACCAGGCGGCGGCCGCCGAGGCCGAGACGCGCGAGGCGTTCCGGCGCGGCGTCGACGCGTTCGAGGGCGGCCGGTACGAGAGCGCGCTCCGCGCCTTCGAGGAGGTCCTCGCCGCCGACCCGAGCTCGGACCTCGCTCTCGAGCTCAGGAACGAGGCGGGCGCCGCGCTGATCGTCGAGATCCTCGCGCGCCGCGACCACATCTCGACCATCTTCCGCAAGCTCCTCGAGATCGCCGAGAAGGCCGACCGCCGCGACGTCCTGCCGGTCGAGAAGATCCAGGAGAAGCTCTCCATCTACCTCGACCGCAGCGCGGACTACGAGTCGCAGTACCGCGCCGAGGAGGAGCTGATCGCCCAGGTCGGGCCGTTCGTCGTCCCGCTGGTCGTGAAGCACCTCGCCGACAAGCGCGACAACGACTCGCGCGTGAAGGCGATCCGCCTCTGCGCCAAGCTCGGCCCGGACGGCGTCCTGCCGGTCGTCGAGCTCCTGAAGCACGACGACGAGTACGTGCGCCAGAACTGCGCCGCCATCCTCGGCCACATCCGCGACTTCCGGGCGATCCCGGCGCTCCGGGCGCTGACCGAGAAGCGCGGCGAGTCGCCCCACGTCGTCGGCGAGGCCGCGAAGTCCCTCCAGAAGATCACGGGACGCGGCCCCGAGTCGCTCGAGCCCTCGCTCGTCTACGCGCAGGCCCTCGCCCAGCGCTACTACGACGAGGACCGGAGCGTCATGGACAACAACTTCAAGGAGTGGGCGGTCTGGAAGTGGGAGGCGGAGGGTGCGAAGCTCGCCTTCCGCGTCGTCCCGCACCACGCCTGGAACGAGGAGGTCGCGGAGCAGGTCTGCTACGACGGCATCCGCCACGCCTCGAACGCGGCGAACGCCCGCGAGCAGGACCTCGACGCCCTCTGGACGACGCTCATCTCCGTCTACTTCGCCGAGCACGTCGAGGCCGAGGCGCTCCTCGAGGTCGGCGAGATCAAGGCCAAGCAGGGCCGCATCGACCCGACCGAGGTCGAGACGCTGAAGGCGGCCAAGGGCAAGCTCGAGGCCGTGCGCGCCCTCTGCTCGGCGCGCGGCGACGGGCAGCTCGGGAAGGCGCTCCGGAAGGCGCTCGAGGAGCGGCGGGTGCTGATCGCCGTCGCCATGATCGAGACCCTCCGCGACATGCCGATGGAGGACGGGCTCCTTCCGGCCGAGGGCTCGAACCTCCAGGGCTACATCCGGCCGCCGACGGCCGGCCCCGGGCTCACGCAGCCGCCCGGCGCCGCGCCCGCGCCCGCGCCGGCGCCCGCGCCGACGCCGCGTCCGGCGGCGGCGCCCGCCTCGCCGCAGCCGGCGCCCGCGCCCGCGCCGCAGCCGCAGCCGCAACCGCGCGAGGAGCCGAGGCCGGCGCCCGCGCCCACGCCCAAGCCGGCCGACCCCGAGGAGCCGCGCCGGCCGCCGCGCCGCGTCTCGGACGCGACGCCGGGCACGCCGCCCGGGGCCTACGACCCGGGCCACGAGCTCGCGGGCAGCGGCTCCGGGCGCATCGAGGTCGTCGAGGTCCCGGACCCGATCCTCGAGGTGTTGCAGGACGCGCGGCCGGCCCGCACGCTCCAGTCGTCGGGCGAGGCCTGGTGCGCCTCGCTCGCGGCCGCGCTCAGCTACGACGACAAGCGCGTCCGCTACGCGGCGGCCGAGGCCCTGCTGAGGCTCGCGCCGGCGCGGAAGTTCGCCGACTCGCGCAAGGTCGTGACGGAGCTCGCGGCGGCGCTCGGCGAGACCGGGAGCCGCGTCGTCCTCGTCGTCGCCCGCGACGACCAGATCCGCAACCGCCTGGTCGGGATCCTGCGCAAGCTCAACCACCTCGCGTTCGCCGTCCCGTCGGCGCGCGAGGGGATCGTGCGGGCGCGGTCGTTCCCGGCCGAGGACCTCGTGATCATCCACACCGAGCTGAACGAGGGCGGGCGGGCCGACGACTTCGAGGTCGCGGAGTTCATGAAGCAGATGGAGGCCGACTACCGCACGGCCGGGACGCCCGTCTTCGTCGCCACGCCGCGGAAGGAGATCGAGACCCGCGAGAAGACGCTCGGCGACAAGGCGAAGGCGATCCTGCCCGAGGAGGTCGACGAGATCGTCCTCAAGGACAAGATCGACGCCCTCTTCCCGCCGGACGACGTCGGCCGCGACCCGAAGACGAAGGCGATCCAGGTCGCCCGGGCGGCGGCCGAGGCGCTCGCGGGCTCCGATCCGCGGGTGTCCGTGTTCCCCCTGAACGAGGCGATCCCGGCGCTCATCGCGACGCTCGAGACGCAGCCGAACGTCGTCCGGATCCCGGCCATGCGGGCGCTCGGGAAGCTCCGGGCGCGCGAGGCCGTCGACAAGCTGCTCCTCGTCTTCGACGAGAAGTCGAACCCGCAGGACGTCCGGATCGCGGCCGCCTACGCGCTCGGAGAGTGCCTGCGCGGGGCCGGGCCGATCCCGGAGAAGGTCTACACGAGCCTGCGCGACGCGCTCGGCGAGGGCGACACCGTCCTCTTCGACGCGGTCGCGAAGGCGCTCGGGAAGGCCCAGCTCTCGCGCGAGCAGTGGCGCGAGGTGTTCGAGCAGCAGCGCATCGAGTAGCGAGAGTTACGGAGCTCTTTAGCCACGGAGACCACAGAGGCCACGGAGGGGCTCGCATCCGCTCCTCTGTGGTCTCTGTGGTCTCTGTGGCTTTCTCCATCCAGACGTCATGGAAGAACGCCTTCACAAGGTCCTCGCCCGCGCCGGCGTCGCCTCGCGGCGGAACGCCGAGCAGCTCATCGCCCAGGGGCGCGTCAGCGTCGACGGCCGCGTCGTCCGCGAGATGGGCGTCAAGGTCGACCCGCAGGCGCAGCGCATCGCCGTCGACGGCGAGGCCGTGCGGCTCCCCGATCCCGTCTACCTCGTCCTCCACAAGCCGAAGGGCGTCGTCTGCACGAGCGGCGAGAAGGACCGCGCCCCGCGCGCGATCGACTTCGCGCCCCGCGGCAGCCCGCGCCTCTTCGCCGTCGGGCGCCTCGACAAGGAGAGCGAGGGCCTCATCATCCTCACCAACGACGGCGACCTGACGGCCCGCCTCACCCACCCGAGCTACCAGGTCCCGAAGACCTACCGCGTCTCGGTCCGCGGCGTCGTCGATCCGCCGACGCTCGAACGCCTGAAGAAGGGGATCTGGCTCGCCGAGGGGAAGGCGCGGCTCAAGGAGGCGCGCGTGCTCCGGACCCGCACGGAGGAGACCCTCCTCGAGGTCACGCTCACCGAGGGCATGAACCGCGAGGTCCGCCGCCTGCTCGCCAAGGTCGGCCACCCCGTCCGGTCCCTCGTCCGCATCCGCCTGGGCGGCCTCGAGCTCGGCGACCTCCGGCGCGGCGCCGTCCGGCGCCTGCGAAGGGAAGAGGTCGCCGCCCTCAAGGCCGCGGGCGGGCTCGAGACGGCGCCGCCGGAGGACGCGGCCGACGACTTCGACGCCTGACCCGGGACCTACCCCTCGCGCGAAGCGAGCGGCGAGACGGCCGCGTCCCGGCGCCGCCACCAGCGCGCGACGGCGCCCGGCGTCGTGACCCAGGCCTCGCGGTCGGCGCGCACGCGTCCGAGGAGGGCGCGGTAGGCGTCGAGCCAGGCGGGGTTGCCGGAGAAGTGCGGCTCGGGGTGGGTGACGAGCACGCCGAGCCCCCCGGCCGCGCGGATCCCGGCGAGCGCGTCCACCCAGGCCTCGACGGCGGCCGCGGGCGATGCGCCGGCGAAGACGAGGTCGGCGTCCATGGGGAGCGTCACCGGCAGCTCGAGCGTCCCGCCGGCCGCCTCGTAGGGGAAGACGGTCGCGCAGCCGCTCCGCCCGTCGTCGCCGCGGGTCGGGACGGAGCTGTCGTAGGCGAAGCGGCGTCCGAGGGCGGCGAGGAGCGCCGGCGATCGGCCGAGGCAGGGGGAGCGGAAGCCGACCGGCCCGACGTCCGCGAAGCGCGCGGCCGCCGCGTCGAGGCGCCGGTCCATCTCGGGCGCGGCCACGAACGCGTCGCGGCCGTCGTGGTCGTAGCCGTGCGCCCCCACCTCGCAGCCCTCGGCCTGGAGCCCGCGCAGGAGGCCCGGGTCGAGGCGGTAGCCGTTCGTCACGAAGAAGAACGTCGAGGCCACGCCCGCCTCCGCCTCGACGGCGCGGATGAACGGGACGAGGGCCTGGCCGGCGGCCGTGTCCACGTCGTGCGTCAGCGCGACCGCGTAACGCGCGCCGTCCGGCCAGAAGGGGCGCGGCTCGGGGGGCCGGCCGGTCGCCGCCTCGACCGCGCGCAGGAAGAGCGTCCGGATCTCCTCGACCGGCGGCCGGGGCGCGGCCGGCGCCCGCGGCCTCGCCCGCTCGAGGAGGCGGGCGATCGCGACCCGGAGCCGCCCCGGGATGCGGTGGTAGTGGAACGGCAGGCGCGCCGGGAGGGGCGGCGCCGGCTCGCGCCCGCGCTCGTCGAGCAGCGCCCGCACGGCCTCGTCGAGGTCGAAGGGGAAGCGGGCGCGGGAGAGGGCCTCGACGGGCGCGAGGCCGAAGAAGCGGTGGAGCTCGGGGAAGATCACGGGCGGGAGCCGCGGATCCTCACGCGGTAGAAGAGGACCAGCAGCTCGAGGACCGTGATGATCACGTTCAGGAGCCTGTCGCCCGTCGAGCGCCCGGTCGTCCGCGGCAGGTAGCTCACCTCGACCTCGGCGAAGCGGCAGCCCTTCTGCTTCGCCTTGACGATGACCTCGGCGTCGACGCCGATCCCCTTGAACTCGATCTCGATCCCGTCGAGGATCGACTTGCGGAAGAGCTTGACCCAGTTGATGTCGTGGAGGCGCACGCCGAAGAGGAGGCGCATGATGAGGCGGAAGATGCGCGTGTTGACCCGGCGGCGCAGAGGGTCCTTTCGCCGCCCGCGAAAGCCGACGACGACGTCCGCCTCCGCCATCGGCCCGAGGTAGCGCCGCAGCTCGTCGATGTCGAACTGCCCGTCGGCCGGGACGAGCGTCACGTACTCGTGGCGTGCGTGCCCGAAGCCGGACTTCTGCCCGGCCCCGAACCCGAGGTTGAACGGGTGCCGGATCACGCGCACGCCCTCGAGCTCGCTCGCCAGGCGGGCGGCGATCCGCGGGGTCGCGTCGCGGCTGCCGTCGTCGACGATCAGGACCTCGTGCTCCGCGGCGATGTCGGCGGCGACGCGCTTCACCGCGCGGACGACGCGCTCGAGGCTCCCCTCCTCGTTGAAGGCGGGGACGACGACGGAGAGGCCCGCGAGCTTCGGGGGGGCGGAGGGGGCCGGGACCGGGACCGGGGCCGGGACCGGGGCCGGGACCGGGGCGGGGGCGGACATCCTCACGCGCCGAGCGCCTCCCGGACCGCGGCGGCGACCTCGTCGACGGACGACTCGGGCATCTCCGGGTAGAGCGGGAGGGAGAGGACCTCGGCCGCCGCGCGCTCGGCGACGGGCCGGCTCCCGGGCCCGAGCCCGAGCTCGGCGTAGCACGGCTGGAGGTGCACCGGCAGCGGGTAGTGCACCGAGGCCCCGATCCCGCGGGCCGCGAGGGCGTGCAGGACCTCGTCGCGCCGCCCGCCGGCGATGCGGACGACGAAGAGGTGCCAGGCGGGCTCGCAGTCCGGCCGCACGATCGGCAGGCCGAGGCCCGGGACGCCCGCGAGCCGCTCGACGTACCGGCCGGCGAGGGCCGCGCGGCGCGCGTTCCAGGCGTCGAGCCGGGCGAGCTTGGTCCGCAGCACGGCCGCCTGGAGCGTGTCGAGGCGGCTGTTCGTCCCCTTCGCCTCGTGGCGGAACTTCCCGCCCGGCCGGCCGTAGTCGCGAAGCGACCGGACGGCGGCCGCCACCTCGTCGTCGTCGGCCGTCACGGCCCCGCCATCGCCGTAGGCGCCGAGGTTCTTGCCGGGGTAGAAGCTGAAGGCGGCGGCCCGCCCGAACGCGCCGCAGCGCTTCCCGCGGTAGCGGGCGCCGTGCGCCTGGCACGCGTCCTCGAGGACGACGAGCCCGCGTGCGCGCGCGACCTCCAGGATCGGGTCGAGGTCGGCCGGGTGCCCGAAGAGGTGGACGGGCACGACCGCCCTCGTGCGCGGCGTCGCGTGCCTCTCGACCTCCTCCGCCGTCAGGGTGAGCGTCCCGGGGTCGACGTCGGCGACGATCGGCCGCGCCCCGACCTGCGTCACGGCCAGGGCCGTCGCCACGAACGTCATGGATGGGACGACGACGTCGTCGCCCGGCCCGATGCCGAGGGCGCGGAGGGCGATGGCGAGCGCGTCCGTGCCGCTCGCGACGCCGAGCGCGTGCCGCACGCCCAGGTAGTCGGCGAACTCGCGCTCGAAGGCGCGCACGGCGTCGCCCAGGATGAAGTCCGCGCGGGCCATGACGTCGACGAGCGCCGGGAGCAGCTCCTCGCGGAGGTCGCGGAACTGACGGGTGAGGTCGACGAGGGGGATGCGCATCTACGGGTAGGCCTGGCCGCGCGCCGGGCACTCGATGTCGTCCACGCGCCCGTGGACGCGCGCCGGGTTGCCGTAGACGACCGCCCGCGGCGGGACGTCGCGCGTCACGACCGCCCCCGCTCCGACGAGCGCGTGGGCGCCGATCTCGACGCCGGGCAGGAGGGTCACGTTGACCCCGATCCGCGCGTGCCGCCGGATCTTCGGCCCGACGAGGCAGTCCGGGCAGATGGGGTGCGGGTCGTTCGCGACGACGACGCCCGGCGCCAGGAAGGCCCCCTCCTCGATCACCGTCCCCTGGGCCACGTAGACGTTGCAGTGGATGCGGACGCCGTCGCCGATCGTGCAGCCGTAGTCCACCGTCGTCCCGTTCCAGATGCGCACGTCGTCGCCGAGCCGGCACTCCTCGCGGATCACGACCGCGTGGCCCGTCTCGAGCCCGCGCCCGATCGTCGTCCCGCGGTAGATGACGGTCCCCGAGCGAAGGCGCGCGCCGGGGCCCAGGACGAGCGGCCCGAGGTCGCCCTTGCGGCCGGGCGCGTACCCGAGGAGCACGCCGTCGTCGGCGACGAGCGGCTCCTCGACCACCGCCGCCTCGCGATCGTAGGCGGGCATGGACATGCCGCGACTCTACCACGCGTCCCGCGCCCGGGGCAAGCGCGGGGCGCGCCCGGGAAGCCCCGCGCGGCGCGGGCGGGGAGGAGCTACCGCGTGAACTGGGCGACCGTGACGCCGGCGCCCGAGCCGCCGATCGAGCCCCGGTAGACCTGGATCGTCCCGGCGACGACCGTCGTGACGACGAAGTTCGTCGGCTGGCCGGCCCCGCAGTCGTCGAACAGGACGAGGCTCACCTGGTACGTCCCGGAGGGCGCCCGGCCGATCGGCCAGGCGATGTTCTCGCTCTGCGGACCCGACAGGCAGCCGGCGTTGGAGTCGAGGTCGAGGACGCCGCCGCTCGGCGACATGGGCTGGCTGAAGTAGATCTCGAAGCCGCTCGGATCGGTGACGTGGAGATCCATGTCCGCCCGGGTGTCCCAGGTGACGTTGACCTGGACGTCGCCCGTCGCGACCTGCTTCACGTCGACCATGATCGCCGAGCCGGGGCCGGCGAGGCCGTTCACGTCGCGCCCCGAGAAGAAGAGGAAGCGCGGGGTCCGCGGGTCGGTGATGACCGGCGGGGACGTGACGAGCAGGTCGATCTGGCTCTTCGCGGTCGGGAGGAGGAGGATGTAGTGGTCGCCCGAGCCGTCGACCGAGATGGCGACCTCCCGGAGCGGCTGCGGCGACGTGACCCTGACGGGCAGGGTCCCGCCCGAGAGCACGGTGCGGGTGCTCGAGGCGAGGACGGGCGGCCCGCCGTTGTCGGCCGGATGCAGGCTCGCGACGAGCGTGGCCGGGACGGTCGGGTTCTGGGAGTCGACGACGGACGTGATGAGCTGCGCGACGGAGTTGCCTCCGCCCCCGATCCCGCCGCCGGCGCTCGCTCCCGAAGGCGTGCCGCCTCCGCTGCAGCCCCCCCCAAGTACGGACGCGAGCGCGAGCGCGCAGATCCAGGCCGTGCACGTACGCATGGGCGAATCCCCCTCATCCCCGGGGAACCGCCGGCCGGGAGGGCGGACGGCCCCTCAACCGCCATCTAAGCACCGGCGGTCATGTCTGTAAAGCGGCGCCCGCGGCGGGCCGTGACGCCCCGCCCCAGCGTCCCCTCGCGCGCCACCCCGGGCGCCGGCGCCCGTTGCCCTTTCCCCGTGCAATCGCTAAGATTCGGCCGATCGTCGCTCCGGGCCCGCGGTTTGCTCCGCGCCCTCGCTCTCGCTCGCGCCGCTCTTCTCGAGCCGGCGCGCCGCGGTCACGATGGACCCCGGGTCGGCGTATCCGGAAGAGGAAACGGGGCTGGTTACGAGGAGGCTCTCAGTCATGGGTGAGTACGCCCATCCGGATGTGCTCGTCGAGACGAGCTGGGTCGAGCAGCACCAGGACGATCCGAAGATCAAGGTCGTGGAGTCGGACGAGGACATCCTGCTCTACGAGCAGGGGCACGTGCCCGGCGCCATCAAGCTCGACTGGCAGACCGAGCTCCAGGACCCCGTGCGGCGCGACTACCGCGACCGCCAGGCGTTCGAGGAGCTGGTCTCGGGGAAGGGGATCGCCAACGACGACACGCTCGTCTTCTACGGCGACAAGAACAACTGGTGGGCGTGCTACGCGTTCTGGACGTTCAAGCTCTTCGGGCACCGCGACTGCAAGATCATGAACGGCGGCCGCCAGAAGTGGATCGCGGAGAAGCGCCCGCTCACGCGCGAGGTGGCCCGCCGGCCGCCGACGCAGTACAAGGTCCGCGACCGCGACGACTTCAAGATCCGCGCCTTCCGCGACCAGGTCCTGCGCCACGCCCTCGAGGGGAAGCCGCTCGTCGACGTGCGCTCGCCCGGCGAGTTCAGCGGCGAGCTGCTCCACATGGAGGCCTACCCGCAGGAGGGCGCGCTCCGCGCCGGCCACATCCCCGGGGCCCAGGGCATCCCGTGGGCGACGGCCTGCAACCCGGACGGGACCTTCAAGTCGGCGGACGAGCTGCGCAAGATCTACGAGGGCAAGGGCGTGACGCCGGACCGCGACGTCATCGTCTACTGCCGCATCGGCGAGCGCTCGTCGCACACGTGGTTCGCCCTCACCTACCTCCTCGGCTACCCGCTCGTCCGCAACTACGACGGCTCGTGGACCGAGTGGGGCAACCTCGTCGGCGTGCCGATCGAGAACCCGGCGGCCGGGAAGAAGCAGAAGGAGAAGCAGGCCGCGGCCGCGGGCGCGGCGACGAAGTAGCGGCGGCGCGGCGCGGGCGCGGGCGCGAGCGGGGCGAGCGCGGGCGGCGGGCGCGACCACGGTGAGCGGGGCGTTCGACGAGGGCGACCGCGAGGCGATCGTCGCCCACCTCCTCGACCACTTCGAGCACCCGCGCAACCGCGGCCCGCTGCCCGGCGCCGACGTCTCGCAGAAGGGCGGCAACCCCGGCTGCGGCGACATCCTCCACATCCACCTCAAGGTCGAGGACGGCGGCGGGGCCGGCGGCGGCGCCGGGAACGAGCCCGGCGCCGAGCGCATCGCCGCCATCCGCTTCGAGGGCGAGGGCTGCACGATCAGCCAGGCCTCGGCCTCGATCCTGACCGAGATCGTCGGCGGCAAGCCGCTGGACGAGGTCCTGGCGATGGCGAGCGGCGACCTCGTCGACGCCCTCGGCCGCGAGGTCGTGGTCGCGCGCCTCAAGTGCGCCGTCCTCTCCCTCAACACGCTCAAGGCGGCGATCGAGAAGTACCGGCAGATGAAGACGCGGCGCGCGCTCGGGCTCGACGAGCCCGGGATGCCGGAGCCCTCGGGGCCGCCTTGGACCTAGATTAGGAGACGGCGGCCGCCGGGCTCGTCGCGCGCGGCGCGAGCGCGACCGGCGCCCCGCCGAGCGCGAGCGAGCGCTCGATCGCGGCGAGCGTCCGCACGACCCCGAGCCCGCCGGCCACGCCCGTGAGCGGCTCGACGCCGTCGCGGATGCAGGCGAGGAAGTGGGAGCAGAGGACCTTGAGCGGCTCGGCGGCGTCGACGTGCGGGCTCCGGATGTCGCCGTCGCGGAGCTGGTAGCGGAACTCGCCGAAGCTCGTGGCCCCGCGGTCGACCGCGATCCCCTTCTCGAACACGCGCACGGGCTCGAGCGGGTCGAGGTCGTCGAAGACCACGCGCTTCTGCGAGCCGATCGCGACGACCTCGCGGATCTTGTGCGAGTCCACCCAGGACACCTGGATGTGGGCGAGGACGCCACCCGGGTACTCGAGGGTGATGAACGCCGCGTCCGCCCGCCCCGGCTTGAGCCAGGAGCCGCCGACGGCGCTCGCCCGGACGGGCTCGGCGCCGAGCAGGTAGTTGAAGATCGAGATGTCGTGCGGGGCGAGGTCGGTGACGGCGCTCGCGTCCTCGCGGATGGGGCCGAGGTTGTTGCGCCGCGCGGCCAGGTAGTAGACATCGCCGGCGCCGCCGCCGTCGATGATCTCCTTCACCTTCCGCACGCCCGGGTTGTAGAGGAACGTGTGCCCGACGAGGAGGACCTTGCCGCTCGCGCGCGCGAGCCGCGCCAGCTCGAGGCCGTGCCCCTCCTCGAGGGCGAGCGGCTTCTCGACGAGGACGTGCTTGCCGGCGGCCAGCGCCTCGCGCGCGATCGGGTGGTGCGTGGAGGCGGGCGTGGCGACGACGACGGCGTCGACGGCCGGGTTCTCGATCACGGCCCGGTGCGACGTCGAGCCGTCGATGAGCGGGTGCCGCGCCCGCACGGCGTCGAGGTTCTCGCGCTCGAGGTCGGCGACCTGGACGACCCGGGCGTCGTCGAGCAGCCAGTCGAAGATGCGGACGTAGTGCTTGCCCCAGTGGCCGAGGCCGACGACGCCGATCCCGGTGGGCCTCACTGCCGGACCACCCGCGCCTGCGCCTTCGCGTTCGTGAAGAAGACGAACGACTTCGAGCCCTTGTCCTCGCGGAAGAGCTCGTGCACGAGCGGGCCCGTCGTCGGGTGGGTCCGGATGGCCGCGTCGAAGAGCTTCGTCGGGGCGAGGACGTAGACGGGCCGGTCGCTCCGGAGATAGGCCTCGAGTCGCTCCACCCGGTCCTCCGGCCGCTCGGGCTCGGGCGCCAGACGGTCCTCGTCGCGGAAGATGACGATCCGCCGGCCCGAGTAGTAGATGTAGTCGCCGTGCTGGCGGCTCCCGAGCCCGTAGATGCCGATCGGCTCGTCGGGCGGCGCGTGCAGGCCCATCTTCGCGCAGAGGCGGCGGGCCGACTTCCGCTCGTTGATCCCCGGGAGGACCACGACCTGGGCGACGACGGCGCCGACGGCCACGGCCGCGGCCACGCACGCGAACGAGCCCGCGGTCCGGCCGCCGCGGACGGCGATCGCCCCGATCGAGCCGACGACGAGGAAGCCGATCCCGCCGAAGACCGCGGCCCGGGCGAGCCAGGGATGGGACGCCGCCGCCGGATAGACGCCGACGACGCCGACCAGCACGCCCGCGACGCCCGCGAGCGCGAAGACTCCCGAGATGAGCAAGAGGGGCCCGTGGACGAGCCATCGCGGGCGCCGCAGCGTCTCGAGCGCGCGCCCCGCCTCGGCCCAGAGCAACCCGACCGCGATCGCCGGCGCCGGGTAGAGGGGCAGGAGGTACTTCGCCTGCTTCGCCTCCGAGATCGAGTAGAAGATGAGGAGCGACGCCGCCCAGACGACGAGGAACAGGCGGTCGCGTCGCGCCTCCTCCGTCCCGGCCCGTCGCCACAGCCACGCGACCGCGCCCGGGAGCAGCGGCGTCCAGGGCAGGAGGAACGCCGGGAGCTGGACCAGGTAGTAGTAGAACGGCTCCAGGTGGCTCCACGTCTCGAAGAACATCCCGAAGTTGTGCTTGAGCAGGAGCTCCTTCGTGAAGTCGGGCTCGTTCACGCGCCAGCAGACAGCCACGTACCAGGGCGCGACGAGGGCGATGCAGGCCGCGACCGCCGCCCAGAAGCCGGCGTTCGCGAGCAGGCCCCGCCACAGGTCGCGGCGCGCCAGCAGGAAGACGAGGACGACGAGGCCCGGCACGACCGCCGCGACCGGTCCCTTCGCCAGCCAGCCGAAGGCGATCGCGACGCCCATGAGCGGGTAGCAGACGCGGCGCCGCTCAGGCTCGAGGTAGCCCTGGTAGAAGAGGGCGAGCGCCCACGTCGTCCCGGCGAAGAGGTGGATGTCCGCCTGGAGGAAGCGCGTCTGGTGGACGAACTGGGCCGTCGTCCCGAGGACCGCCGCCGACGCCAGCCCGGCGCCCGTCGTCCCGCCGATCCGCCGCCCGAGCGCGTAGACGCCGAGGAGGGCGAGCGCGCCGCTCCCGACGAGCGCCAGACGCCCCGTCGTCTCCGTCACGTCGCCCGCCGGCACGGACGGCAGCGCGGCCAGCCAGTACGTGAGCGGCGGCAGGAGCGCGATCGGGTAGCCGTTCATGCGCGGGACGATCCAGTCGCCCGAGCGCAGCATCTCGCGCGCGATCACGGCGAACCGCGGCTCGTCGGGCGCCCAGAAGTCGCGGGCGCCGAGCGCCGGCAGGAAGACGAGGGCCGCGGCCGCGACCACGGCGAGCGCCCCGAGCCAGGCGCCGCGCCCGCCGCCCGCCGCCGCCAGTCCGGCCCCGGGTAAAGGGGACATCTCCGCCCGCACGCAACCTCCACGGCCCCGCGGCGAAAAGGTTCGCCGCATCTTAGCGCCGCCCGACCGCCCGAGCAAAGCCTTGCCGGACCGTAACGACCCGGAACGCCGGCCGTCACCCGCCCGACCGCCGGACTTCACCGCCGCCTGCTCGAGCCGTCACCGGCTCGAGGTCCGATCGTCACCGCCGCGGGCGCCAGGCGTCACGCGGCGGACGGCCTCGCATCACCCGCTCCGCGTAGCCTTGGAGAGGTGCGGTCCTCGCGTCACCCCGGTCTCGTCGCCGCCCTGCTCGCGGCCGCCTTGCTCTTCCCGGCCCTCGGGCGAGCCCCGCTGCTCGAGCCGGACGAGGGCCGCTACGCCGACGTCAGCCGGGCGATGCTGCTCACGGGCGACTGGCTCGCCCCCCGCATGAACTTCATCCCCAACTTCGGCAAGCCCCCGCTCTTCTTCTGGCTCACCGCCGCCGCCATGAGGGCGCTCGGGCCGACCGAGCTCGCCGCCCGGCTCGTCTCGGCGCTCTCGGCCGTCGGGCTCGCCGCCCTCGCCGTCGCCCTCGGTCGCCGCGCGCTCGGGCTCGAAGGGTGGGCCGCGCTCCTCCCGGGCGTCGTCCTGGTCACGAGCCCCCTCGTCTTCGTGCTCGGCCGCCTCTGTCTCGCGGACACCCTCTTCGCCTTGCTCGTCGCCGCGGCCTTCACGGCCTTCCTCGGCGCGCTCGGCGCCGAGGCGCCCCGCCGCGGGCTCGTCGCCGCCGGGTGGGGCGCGCTCGGGCTCGCCGTCCTCGCCAAGGGCCCGGCCGCGCTCGCGTTCCCGGTCCTGGTCTTCGGCGCCTACCTCCTCCCCCGCGCGCGCCGCCCTCGCGCCCGCCGGCTCTTCACGCCGGAGGGCCTGGCCCTGTTCCTCGCCGTCGCGCTCCCGTGGCACGTCGCGATGGCCCGGGCCCACTCCGGGTGGGCCTCGATCTACCTGCTCCAGGGACACATCCGGCGGGTCGCCGCCGACCCGTTCGGTCGGGCCGAGCCCTTCTGGTTCTACGCGCCTGTCGTCGCCGCCGGCTTCTTCCCCTGGGTGCTGTTCGTGCCGGCCGGCCTGCGCCGGGCCATCGCCGAGCGCGGCGGCGGGCCCGGGGGGAGCGGCCGCTGGTTCCTCGCCCTCTTCGCGGTCCTGCCCGTCCTCGCCCTCTCCCTCTCGGTGACGAAGCTGCCCCACTACATCCTGCCGGTCGCCCCCGCCCTGGCCTTGCTCGCGACCGACGGCGCGCTCGGCGCGCTGCCGCCCGAGGGACCGGCCGCGCGCTCCTGGCCGCGGCTCCTCGTCGCCCTCTCGGTCGCGGCCGCCCTCGGGTTCCTCGCCGTCTCCGCCGTCGACCTCGGCCTCCTCCTGCCGACGCCGAAGCTCGCCGAGGGGGTGCGGCTCTTCGAGCGGCCGCTCCAGGTCGCGCTCGCGCTCCTCTGCCTCGGCCTCGGCGTCTCGGCCGAGCTCGCGAAGAGCCGCCGCCCGCGCTGGGCGCTCGGCTCGCTCGCGGCGACGACCGGCGCCGTCCTCCTCCTCGCCGCCCTCTCGCTCGACCGCATGGACGAGTGGCGCGGGTCGAAGGCGGTCGCCGGCATCGTCGGCCGCGACCTGCCGCCGGACGCGCGCGTCGTCATGCTCCAGCGCTACCACCGCGGCCTGCCGTTCTACCTCGGGGCCCCCGTCGTGCTCTTCGACTCGCGCGTCGAGATGCGCGAGGTGCCGCCCGACCTCCGCGACCCCGAGCTGCTCCTCGAGAGGGATCTCTCGCGGCTCGAGGCCTGGCTCGGCGGCGAGCACGAGGTGCGCCTCGTCGTCCGGGGCAGCTCCGGGCTCCGCCTGCTGGAGCGGATGGGCGCCGACCGGCCGCCCCTCTACCGCCTCGGCGAGGTCGGCGACCGGCTCGTCCTCACGAACCGAGCAACGGCACCCGGGGAGATGCCGTTCGATCCCGGGCGTCCGCGGCGGCGGTGAGGGGCGGCGCCGGCGTCGGGGGCCCCGCTCGACACGAGGGGGGCAGCCGGACGATCACCCGCGTCCCCTTCCCGACCTCGCTCTCGAGCGTGACCGTGCCCCCGTGCGCCTCGATGAGCGTCCGGCAGATGCCGAGCCCGAGGCCGCTCCCGCCGTGGGCGCGCGAGCGCGACTTCTCGATCCGGTAGAAGCGCTCGAAGACCCGCGCCAGGTGCTCGGGCGCGATCCCGGGGCCGTCATCCGAGATGATGACCTCGATCCCCTTCGACCCGCGGTCCCAGGCGATCACCGTCACGCGCCCACCATCGCGGCCGTACGTGATCGCGTTCTCGATCAGGTTCGCGAGGGCGCGCCGGACCTTGCCGCGGTCGGCGCGAACGCAAAGGCCCGCCGTCGGCGCGACCGCGACCGAGATCGCGCGGGCCTGGGCCGTGGCCTCGTAGTATGCGCCGATCTTCTCGAGCTCCTCGCCGAGGTCGAACTCGACGGCCTCGAGCGCCTCGTGGTGCGACTCGACCCGCGAGAGCAGCAGCAGGTCGTCGCACATGCGCGCGAGCCGCTCGCACTCCTCGATCATGCCCACGAGGACGTCGCGGTACTCCTCGGGCTCCCGCTGCTTCATGAGGGCGACCTCCGCCTCGCCCCGGAGGTTGTGGACGGGCGTGCGGAGCTCGTGGGCGAGGTCGGCGCCGAAGTTCTCGAGGCGCCGGAACGCGTCCTCGAGGCGGGCGAGCATGGAGTTGAACGTCTCGGCGAGCCGCGCGATCTCGGCCGGCGCTCCGTCGACGGCGAGCCGCTCGCCGAGGGTGCGGGCGCCGACCCGCGCGGCCGCCTCGGTCACGCGGTCGAGCGGCCGGAGGCCGCGCCGGGCGAGGAAGTAGCTCGCGATGACGGCCACGGCCGCCGAGCCGAGGAGGAGGAGGAGGAGCTGCCGGCGGAACCGGGCGAGGACTCGCTCCATCTCGGCCCGCTCGATCGCGACCTCCACGTGGTAGGGTCCCGTGCCGGGATGGCTCACGGTCTGCCGTCGCCACTCGCAGTCTCCGCGCGTCGCCGACGACGCGACGCCGCTCACCTCACTTCGCCAGTCGGAGCTCGGCGGGAACTCGCTCGCCATCCCCTGGGTCTCGGCGACGATGGCGCCGCCGTCGTCGTAGACGCGGATGTAGACGCGCGGCAGCGTGTGCTTGCCCGAGTCGAAGCGGATCTCCTCCCGGATCTCGCGGAGGTGGTCGCCTTCCTCGGACAGGATCACGCCCATCGCCCGGAGCTGGTGCTCGATGAGGGTGTCGAGGTCGCGATCGAGCCCGGCCCCGAGGCTCCGGTCGAGGAGGAGCCCGGCGGCGGCCAGGATCGTGATGATCAGGGCGGCGTAGGCGATCGCGAGGCGGACGGCGAGGGGCAGCGCGCGCGCCTCGACGGTCGCGCGCCCGGCCTCAGCTCCTGGGCTCGAGGACATATCCGACCCCGCGGACGGTGTGGATCAGCTTCGGCGCGAACGCGTCGTCCACCTTGGCGCGCAGGCGCCGGATGTGGACGTCGACGACGTTCGTCCCGCTGTCGAAGTTCATGTCCCAGACGCGCTCGGCGATGAACGTCCGCGAGACGACCTCGCCCGCGTGCCGCAGCAGCAACTCGAGGAGGGCGAACTCCTTCGGCGTGAGCTCGATCCGCTTGTCGCCGCGGCGGACGCGACGCGGCGAGACCTCGAGCACGAGGTCGGCGGCCGTGAGGACGAGCGCGGCCGCCTGGCGCTCGGGCCCCCGCCGGAGGACCGCCCGCACCCGGGCGAGGAGCTCCGAGAAGGCGAACGGCTTGACGAGGTAGTCATCCGCTCCGAGCGTCAGCCCGCGGACGCGGTCCTCGACGGACCCGCGCGCCGTGAGGAAGACGACGGGCGTGCGCCGGCCCTCGCGCCGGAGCTCGCCGAGGAGCGCCTCGCCGTCCATGCCGGGGAGCATGACGTCGAGGACGAGCAGGTCGTACGTGCCGTTCCGGGCGAGGTGGATCCCCTCGAGCCCGTCGGGCGCGATGTCGACGACGTAGCCGCTCTCCTCGAGCCCCTTGCGGACGAAGCCCGCGGTCCGCGGATCGTCCTCGACGACCAGCACCTTCATTCGTTCCTCACGATAGCGGCTCCGGCGGGCCGGGTCAAAGCCCCACCCGCCCGTGACGGAATCGTCATGCGGGCGACGACGGCGGTTCACCGACTCGTCGTAGGCTTCCCGGCACGGGCGACTCCGGCGCCGACGTCCGGAATCGGCGGCCGCTCGGGCGACGGAGGACGGCGTGACGGCTGGGCCATCGAGCGAGCCTCGGGTCGAAGGCGCGGCCACCGCCGCCACGGTCGCCGCCGGCGAGGACGTCGAGGGGCTCGAGGCGAGCGTCTTCCGGCATCGCGACCTCGCGGTCACCCTCCTCGCCGCGCCGCTCCTGGCGCTCCCGGCCGACCCCGGCGCCTGGCGGCCGGTCCTCCTCGCGCTCGGCGCGCTCCTCGCGGCGGCCGGCGCCGGGATCCGGCTCTGGTCGATCCGGCACCTCGGCAAGCGGGCGCGCTCGCAGTGCCTGCATGCCGCCAGGCTCGTCGTCGAGGGGCCGTTCCACCTCTGCCGCAACCCGATCTACCTGGGGAACGCCCTCGCGTTCGCCGGCCTCGCGCTCATGGCCGGCCCTCTCGCCTACGCGCCGGTCGCCACGGCGCTGCTCGGGCTCGTCTACGGGGCGGTCGTGCGCGCCGAGGAGCGCGAGCTCCGGCGCACCTTCGGGGTCGACTACGAGGCCTACCGCCTCGCGGTCCCCCGCCTGGTCCCGCGCCTTCGCCGCCTCGACCGGCGCGCCCTCTTCCCGCCCGGCGAGCGGGTCCCGTGGACCGAGGTCCTCTGGCGCGAGCTGTCGCTCGTCTTCCTCGTCCCGGGCGCGGTCGCGCTCGCCGCCTGGAAACCCGGCTTCCACGACCTGCTCCGCTCGCTCCTCCCGAGGCCGCTCCAGCCCTTCCTGGGCCCGGCGCTCGCCGCCCTGGTCCTCGGGGCCGCCGCGGTCTCGGCGGCCCGCGCCGTCGCCAAGAGCCGCGCCAAGGCGGAGCGCCGGGCCGCGCGTCGGGCGACGGCGGCGCTGGCCCTCGATGGGGCCGGGGATGCGGCCCCCCGCCCGGCGCCGGCCTCGCTCGCGTCCTCCTCCCCCCTCCCTCCGGGAGGGGGCTAGGGCGAGCGCCGTCCGGCCTTCCCCGAGGTCCCCCCACCCCCTTCCCGCTTGCTTCCGCGGCCGCCGGCGGTATCATGGGCTCTTCGCCTTGGTCGTGGAGGTGTTCTTGACACGGGTCTCGTACGCAGCGCTCCTCGTCGCCGCCGCGCTCGCGGGCTGCGCGGGCACCGACGAGCAGGGGCGGCCGGTCGAGCCGCCGACACCGGCGCCGGTCGCCGACCAGCGTAGCTACCTCTACGGCCTGCCCGAGATGCGGCAGGCCGCCGTCCACCGTCAGCGCGCGAACGTGTTCCTCGAGCGCGCCTACACGGTGAAGGACGCGGAGAACAAGCTCATCGCCTTCGACGACGCCGACGCCGAGTACCAGATCGCGCGCGATGCCTACTACCGGGCCATGTCGGTCGCGCCGCGCCGCTACCACCCGGTCATCGAGCGCGAGATCGACGCGATCCAGGGGTTCATCCTGCGCATCCAGCAGGACCGGCCGATCTTCGCGGCCGAAGTCAAGCGGCGCCGCCGGTAGCGGAGGCGGGGGGAGCCGGCCGGATGGCCCCGGGCGTCGCGATCCGGGCGGGCGCGCGGGCGGTCGCCGTGGTCGCCGCGATCGCCCTCGGTCTCGCGGCGTCGACCCTCGCCGACGGCCCCCCGAGCCTCTCCTTCAACCCGTTCGACGACGCCGCCGAGGGCGAGGAGGCCGCCTACCGCTTCCGCCTGTCGGGGGCGGGGGCGGTCGCGGGGGCGGGCGACGAGTGGGTCCTCGCCTTGAGGATCGGACGCGTGGGGGAGCGGAGCGTCGTCGTCCGCCACGCGGGCGACGGCGACCCGATCGAGGTCGAGGCGGCGCGCGGGCCGGACGGTCGCGACGCCGTCTCCTTGCTCCGGGTCGTCGTCCCCGACCTCGCCGCGGGCGGCACGACCGAGGTCGCGCCGGAGACGGTCGAGGTCGGCGGGGTCCGCTACGAGGCCGAGCGCGTCGCCCACGTCGTCACGACCGAGGTCGAGGGCATCGAGACGACGGAGCGCTTGACCGCCTGGTTCGCGCCGGAAGCGCCCGTCGCCGGCCTCGTCAAGCTCGTGGCGACCGTCGCGGTCTCGGCCCCGGGCGAGCCCGCGACCGAGACGCGCATCGAGGCGGAGCTGGTCCCGCCGCGGAAGTAGCCTCTTCCCGGACGGGTCCGGTCTAGAGCCTGGCCACCACCTCGTCCAGGAAGGCGCGGGGCGGGTCGAGGCGGACGGCGTCGCCCGCGACCTCCGCCGGGAAGGCGGTCAGGCGGCCGTCGTGCCACCAGTAGAGGTGCGGGCTGAGCGCGTCGTCGCCCTCGCACAGGCGGGCGACCTCGTGGAGGAGCGCCCGCGCGGCCGAGGCCCAGCGGGCGTCGGCGACGATGTGGTAGAGGACCGCGCCCGTGTAGGGCACGCCGACGAGCGCGCCGTGCGGCGCCGGGCGCTCGAGGTAGTCGCCGAGCGCGAGCGCGAGGGCCGCCGTGAAGGCGTCGCTCCCGAAGAGGGCCGTGAGGGCGGCGCCGTCGTCGAGCGTGCGCGTCTCGACCTTGAGGTCCGCCCAGGCCTTGATGTTCTCGAGCGCGATCTCGAAGAGCTCGTCGGCGGGGCGCCCGAAGGCGGCGGCGTGCGCGGCCGGGACGGGGACGAGCGCGTCCGGGAGGTCGTAGAGGAGGACGGCGATGAGCCCGGGCGCCGGGCTCTTCCAGGCGATGGGCTCCTCGACGGCGTCGCCGGCGTAGAGCCCGAGCTTGAGGACCCGCCGCGCCACCGCGAGGTCGGGCGGCGGACCCTCGGGGTCGACGAGGGAGGCGATGCCGGCGTCGTCCCCGAACGGCCCGGGGCCGTCCCGTTCCCGTTCGGTCTCGGGCTCGTCCTCGGGCTCGTCCTCGGGCTCGTCCTCGGGCTCGGGCTCGTCCTCGTCCTCGGGCCGGCGCCCGGGCTCGGCCGGGACCACTCCCGGCCCGCCCAGGATGCGGGTCTTCAGGCCGTCGACCGCCTCCGCCCAGGCGGCGGCTCGCTCCGGGCGGTGACGCGCCCACCAGCGCGCCAGCTCCGAGCGCTCGAGGACGGTCTCGACGGCCCGCACGGCGAGGTCGACGAGGCCCCGGTCGGCCTCGAGGCCGGCGCCCGCGAGGGCGCGCCGGGCGCCCGCCGGAAGGTCGGCCGGCGCCCCGCGCAGGTAGGCGACGCACTCGGCGGCGACCAGCGCCGTCCCGGCGGCGCCCGGCGAGTCGTCGGGCCCGTCGGCGACGAGCCCGAGCGCCTCGCGGATGCGCGCGCCGACGTCTCCGCCGCCGAGGTCCGCGAGCCACTCGATCGCCCGCTCGTCGTGCGTGCTGTCCGACAGCCAGGTCCGCTCCATGGCTACGGCGCGGCGTCCCCGAGGTGCAGGCCGCGCGCCCGCGTCTCGGTCACGGCGGCGCTCACGGCCCGGGCCTGGTCAGCCAGAACGCCCGGTAGAGGAGGTGGAGGTCGTCGTCCGGGTAGCGCTCGTCCGGGCGGGCGTAGGGGTAGCCGCTCATGCCGTGGAACGGGAGGGGCTCGACGTCGGGCGTCGGCACGGCGTTCAGGTCGGCGCCCTTGCAGACGCCCTCGAAGCGGAGCAGGAAGTCGCGCCGCCAGCCGGCCGGCGGCGGCGGGAGCGAGCGGGCATCGAAGGCGAGCGCGACCTCGTCGCCGCCCGAGATGATCGCGAAGCGGTCGTCGATCGCGCGGACGAGCTCGAGGACGTCGCCGTACCGCGTGTGGAGCCCGCGCGCCTTCTCGAACGGCGGGTCGGGGAGGACCTGCTCGTAGAAGTGGTCCTCGTAGGACGACCCGTCGGGCTCGGGGTAGCGGTAGGCGCTGATCCCGTGGTGGCGGGACTCGGCGGCGAGGAGAGGGGCGGCGACGAGCGCCAGCGGCTCGTCGCGCGGCGCGGTCGAGAGCGCGATCCGGTCCCAGTAGATGGCGCGGTTCGTCTCGAGGCGCAGGCGCAGGCGCCCGCCGGGCGCGGCCCCCGGGGGGATGAGGCCCGCGAGGTCGACCACGGCCGTCTTCTGGCGGCCCGACGGGTAGCCGCAGTCCTCGAGCAGCGGCCCGAAGCCGCCGTCCGGCCCGGCGACGAGGAGCCGCACCCCGCGCGGGCGGAGCGGCGGGCACTGCTGCGCGGCCACGTTCGTCTGCGGCTCGGACCAGCGCAGGAACCCGGTGAGAAAGAGGACGGGGCGCGCCTCGCGCGTCATCTCGCCGACGTCGAAGTCGAGGACGACGGCGTGCGGCTCGGCGATCCCGAGGAACTGGCCGCCGAGCTCGCGCAGGCCGGCGACGTAGCGCCCGTCCTCGCGGGCGAGCGCGTCCGTCACGTCGCGCCCGTCGTGCGTCTCCGCGCGCGCGGGCGGGCGGCCGTCGCGGACGCAGTACACGTGGAACGGCGGCGTCGGGTCGAAGCGAAAGGCCTCGTTCGGGAGGGCGAGCGTCCCCTCGGGGTGGTCGAGGGCGAAGAGCTTCACGTCGTCGACGTACGTGAGCTCGCTGAGCTCCTCGGTGATGCGGAGCTCGTAGCGCCCGTCGCGCGGGCGTAGGCGGGCGCCGTCGATGAAGACCCACTCGTCCCAGTCGACCGGGAAGACGAAGCCCTCGGGGCCGGGGAGGCCGACGCCGCCGGCGCCGTTGATGTCCGTCACGAACGCGAACCGCTCGCCGTTCCAGGCGTAGAGGAACGGGCACGAGCCTATGGGCTTCGGCTCCTCGAGGACGATCTCGCGAGGCGCCGCGCCCGGGCCGCCCGGCTCGGGGTCGAGCGCGACCTGGACGGCGTGGCGGACGCCGTTCGGCCAGCGGACGCGGACGAGGTCGACCCTCGCCGCGTCCTCGCCGGCCCCGATCCCGAGGATCACGGGCAGGCCGGGCCGGGTGAGCGCGCGTCGCGGCGCGGCCGCTCCCGCCCGGGCCTCGACCCACGCGCCGACGGCCGAGCGGTTCGTCCGCTGGCCGGCGAGCCGCACGCGCACGGGGCGGCCGGCGTCGGGCAGGCGGTTCCACCAGACGCCCAGGCCCTGGTGGTCGACGAGCAGGACATCGGGGCGACCGTCGCCGTCGAGGTCGGCGACCTCGCCGCGCGCGAGGATCTCCGGGACGCCGTCGAGGTCGAGGTCGTCGTACGCGGGCGCCGGGTGCGGGACGGCGCGCCCGAAGGGGAACGGCAGGCCGCGGCGCTCCTCGGCGCGGACGGGGCGCGGAGCCGCGTAGCTGCCCATGCGCCGGTTGCAAAGGACCCGGAGCTCGCCGCCCCGCAGGGCCACCACGATGTCCAGGTCGACGTCGTCGTCGGGGTCGCAGAGGGCGAAGTCGCTCACCCCGTCGGCGACGTCGATCGCCTCGAAGCGGCCGTCCGACAGGTTCCGCCGGATCGTGAGCTTCGAGCCGGCGAGGCAGGCGACGTCGAGGTCGCCGTCGTGGTCGTAGTCGAAGGCGATGACCTTCCCGATGTCGCCGCCCGGATCGAGGCCGCTGGCCTTCACGACCTCGCCCGAAGGCCGCCGGTACTCGTCGGCCGCGAGCGCGAGCTTGCCCCGGTTCCTCAGCAGCCGGCCGCCGGCGATCACGTCCGTCAGCCCGTCGTTGTCGATGTCGCCGGCGGCGAGGGCGGCGGGCTTCACGTCCGCGAGCCGGGCCGCGAGCTCGAAGCGGCCGCCGCCCTTGTTCGCGAGGACGTGGAGCGCGCCGTCGCCGCCGCCGCCCACCAGCACCTCCGGGAGCCCGTCCCCGTCGAGGTCGCAGGCGAGCACGGGCGAGCGCGCCCCCTCGACGGCCTCGATGCGCACGAGCTCGGGGCCCGGGATCCCGCGCGCGACGAGGGCCGCCGGCTCGGCCGCGGCCTCGGGCGGCCGCAGGGCGTCGAGCAGCGAGCCGAGGGCGAGCCGGTCGTCCGGGACCTCCTCCGAGAGGCCGGCCTTGCGCCGGTCCTGGAACGTCCGCAGGAGCTCGCGCCCCTTCTCGCGCTCGCCGGCCCGCACGAGCAGCATGGCGAGGCGGTAGAGCGCCGGGTCGTGGTACATCCCGGCGCCCGTGTCCCCGGGCCCGAGGGCGACGAGGCGCTCGAGGGCGGCCCGGGCCGCGGTCAGGGCGTCGTCGCGGCTCTGCGCGTCCGTCGTTCCCTCGGACAGACGCTGCCGCAGGACCGCGCTCTGGTAGATCGCCTCCGGCGGCGCGTCCGCCGCGCCGGCGAGCGGCGCCAGCGTCTCGAGCGCGGCGGCCGGGCCGGAGACGTCCGCCCGCAGGAGCACGAGCCCGTAGCGCGCCGCCCGGGCCACGTCGCGCGGCACGCCCGCCCCCTCGCCCGCCGCCGCCAGCGCCCCGAGCACGCGCTCGGCCCGCTCCGCGTCCTTCGTGTACTGGGCCGCCAGCCCGAGCCCGAGCCGGTCGCGGGCCGGGGCCTTCGCCTCGCCGCCCTGCGCCTCGACGAGGGCCGCGAACTCCCGGAGCGCCTCGGCCGCCCGCGAGGGCCCGCTCTCGACCAGCGCCACCGCCCGATCGCGCCGCGCCTCGAGCGCCGCCTCGTCGGCCCGCGCCGCACCCGGGAGCCACGTCGCAACGAGCAGGCCGAGGTAGATCTCCCGCCGCATGGAGCCCTCCGATCGCCGGCAAGATTTAACCAGGAGAACGGGATTACGGGGATAACGGAGATGCGGAGATTCTCGTTCCCCCCCACCCGGTGCGAGATGGGGCCGCTTCCACGCGTTGACGCCGCGCGAACGCTGCGTTAGCATCCCGTGCGGACGGAGGGGCCCGGCAACCACGCTTGACGACCACGGTGTTCACCTGCCCCTATTGCGGGCGAGCGTCCCGCGAGATCGACTTCTGCGACCACTGCCACCGCGACCTCGCGGCCGGGGTCGAGACGGTGCGCGTCATGCCCGACCTCTCCTGGCTCGGGCCGCCCGTGCTCGACCGCTCGCTCCCCGAGGCCGGCGACGGCGTCCGGCGCTACGAGGGCCAGTTCGGGTCCCGGCCGATCCTCCTCTACCAGGCGGCCCCGGAACCGTTCGAGCGCTGCCTCGCGTCGCGCCTCGAGGTCCTCCGCCACGTGCTCCCGTTCGCGGTCCCGCTCGAGTCGCCTTCCGGCCCGGGCGGCGGGCCCTCGAGCCCGCCGCCGGCCGCCGCCGCGGGCCCCGCCGACGCGACCCTCGTCAGCTCGAACGCCCACCCGTTCGGGGCGCCCGAGCGGCCGCCGCGCGACCGCTTCCTCCTCCTCTTCCCGGGCGAGCCGCGCGGCGCCTGGGCCTCCAGCGTGGCCCGGGCCGTCCACGCCGCCGGCGACGACGAGCTCGTCCGCCTCCAGCGCTCCATCTCGGCCGTCTACGCCCTCTGCAGCACGGTCGGGACGCTGCACGCCCACGGCCTCGTGTGGCTCGGGTTCGATCCCGGCGAGGTCGTGCCGGGCGGCGAGCTGCCGCCCCTCCGCCTGGCGAACGCCCTGACGACGGCCATCCCGGCCGGGCAGCCGCCCCCGCGGATGCCGGTCGTCGGCCGCTACGCCGCACCCGAACGCGCGCGCCCGGGGCCCGAGCCGGTCGTCGAGCCGACGGCCGACGTCTACGCGCTCGGCGCGCTCCTCTACTATCTCCTCGCCGGCCTCTTCCCGCGCGGCCTGCCGGGCGGGAGCCTCGAGAGCTGGGGCTTCCGCCTGCCGCCGCTCCGGACGTTCCGGCCGCAGCTCCCGCCCGGGATCGAGCCCGTCGTCCGGCGGGCGCTCGACCCGCGGCCGGGCGCCCGCTTCGCGGACGCGAGCGCGTTCGCAGAGGCGCTCTCCGCGGCCCTGGAGCGGGCGCGCCGGCGCGCCGCCCAGGGTGTCCCGCTGCTCTGCGAGTGGGCCGGACGGACGACCGTCGGGCACGTGAAGCAGCTCCTCCAGCCCGTGAACCAGGACGCGATCTTCCCGGAGCGGGGCGAGCGCCCGTCCACCTGGCCGAGCGAGCTCGAGCCCGTCGGGCTCTTCGCCGTGGCCGACGGCGTCTCGATCTGCGGGTCGGGGACGGGCGAGCGCGCGAGCCGGCTGGCCGTGGATGCCCTGCGCCAGGCCGCGGCCACGCTCGGGGCGGCCGCCGCCCCGCGCGGGGCGCGCGATGCGCTTTACGAGGCCTTCGAGCGGGCGAACGGGTGCGTCGTCCAGGACCTTCCGCCCGGCACGAGCCTCGAGCCGCCGGGGCCCATGTCGACGACGCTCGTCGCCTCCCTCGTCGACGCCGAGCGGGCCCGGGCGACGATCTTCAACGTCGGCGACAGCCGCGCCTACCTCGTCTCGCGCGAGGCGGTCGAGTCGCTCACGCGCGACGACGACGTCGAGACGCACCTCCACCTCGAGGGCGCCCGGCCCGAGGACGTCCTCAAGGCCGAGGACCGCCGCGCCCTGCGCCGCGTGATCGGGCTCTGCCGGCCGCGCGAGGGCGGCGGCCTCGAGCCCGACCCCGAGCGGGCGCGCCCGACCGTCCTCGAGTTCGGGCTCCTCCCGGGCGACCACCTCCTCCTCTGCTCGGACGGGCTCGTCGAGGAGGGCGTCTTCCTCTCGCCCGAGGAGGTCGCGCACGCGCTGCGCGAGGGCGCGGCGGCCGGACGCTCCCTCGACGACGTCGTCGACGAGATCGTGAAGCTCGCCGACTCGCGCCAGCAGCCGCCGCGGACCGGCGACAACATCGCCTGCGTCGCGGTCCGCGTCCGCAGCCGGACGGGCGTCGCCTCTCCCGAGCAGCCCGGAGAGACGAGCAGCATGGCGGGGACGCCGGGATCGGGCGGGGAGTCGACCCAGGTGATCGCGCCGTTCCAGAGGCCGAAGGACGGGCTGGGGCAGGGCTAGCCGGCGAGGGCGCCGTCGAGCGGGCGCGCGGACGGCCCTCGGGGCTTCGAGCGACCCGGCGAGCCGGGGAAGGAGCCCTTCCCGGGTTCCCGGTTTCCCTGGAGATCCGGCGCGAACCTTCGATCGGGGCGGCTACCGCCGCCGGCGGTTCTCCTCCCGCCGCTTCGCGAACGCCCTCGTCACCTCGGTCACGAGCTCCCACTTCCTGAGGCCCGCGTCCGCCGCCCGGTGGGCGATCTCGGCCATCTCCTTGACGGTCAGGTCGGGCTTCTCCTGGTCGAGGTCGAGGTTCCCCTTGATCAGGTCCTTCGCCCGCCCGGGGTCCACCTCGGCCCGGACGAGGTCGTCGTAGAGGAAGAGCGCGATCCCGGCGTCCGTCACGTTCCGGAAGCGGAGGAAGGCCGCCAGCTCCTCGCGCTGCTCGGCGGTCTCCTTCTCGAGCTTGGCGCGGCGCTCGGCCTCCGCCTTCGCCTCCGCCTCGCGGCGCCGCTTCGCGTACTCCTCCTCGCGGGCCCGCTCCTCGGCCGCGGCTCGCGCCTTTCGCTCCTCGGGCGTCTCGCGGCCCGTGCGCCGCCGCCACTCGGCCTCGGCCTTGAGCCGCTCCTCCTCGAGGCGCAGGCGCTCGGCCTCCGCCCGGGCGACGTCCTCGGCGAGCCGCTTCCGCTCCTCCGCGAGGGCCCGCTCGACCTCGCCCGCGAGGGCCTCGGCCGCCTCGCGCTCGGCCGGGGGCACCAGGTCCGCGCGCCCCCGCGCGAGCCGCGCCGCCTCCTCGATGCGGCCGGCCTTGCGGGCGACGTCGACCGCGGCCAGGAGCTCGGCGAGCGCGCGCGGGATCCGCTCCTCGAGCTCGGGGCCGAGGAGCGCCCCGTGCGCCGCCTCGAGCTCGCGGAGGGCGCGCACCGCCTCGAGCGGCCGGCCGGTCGCGACGTCGACCTCGGCCTGGGCGAGCCTCTCGCGGACCGCGACCTCGGCCTCGAACGCCGCGAGCTCCGCCTCCGACGGGCCCAGGCCGAGCCGGCGGAGGGCCCCGATCGGGCCGCGCGCGTCGCTCGGGCGCGCCGAGCGCGCGCGGAGCTTCGCCTCCGCCCACCACAGGGCGGCCACGGCGTCGACCCGCGCGAGCGCCGTCGCGTCGGCGCCCGCGAGACGGCGCGCGTCGCCGAGGAGGTCGGCGGCGACATCGTAGCGGCCGGCGTCGCCGAAGGCCCGGGCGACGGCGAGGCCGCGCTCGAGCCGGGTCGAGTGCATGCGCGCGCGGTAGGCGGCCGGGTCCTCGCCCCGCTCGGCCGCGGTCGCGGCCAGCCGCTCGAGGGCCTTGAGCGCCCTCTCGAACTCGCCCGCCTTCTCGGCCTCCTCCGCCTCCCGCCGGTCGCGGACGTAGGCGATGTCCCGCTCGAGCGCCGCCCGGCGCACCGGTGCCACGCCTTCGGGGCGGACGGCGGCGAGGGCGGTCGCGGCCGCGTCGGCGTCGCCCGCGCGCACGGCGGCCTCGGCCTTCGCGAGGAAGTCGGCGTCCCGGCGCGCGCCCAGCGAGCGCCAGACGAGGAGCCCGAGGACGACGACCGCGAGGACCGCCGCGCCGGCCGCGGCCCGGAGGAGCGTGCGCCGGCGGGCGAGGCGGGCCTTGAGGGCGGCGAGCTCCGTCCGCGGCCCCTCCTCGCCGGGCCTGGCGGCGATCTCGGCCTCGAGCGCGCGCGCCAGGCCCTCGAGGTCGCCGACGGCCCGCGCCCGCTGCGTCTCCTCGTGGGCCTTCTTGAGGCTCGCCTCGCGCCGCGCCGACTCCTCGATCTTGCGCCGCGCCTGGTTCTCGGCGCGCTCCTCCTCGGCGAACGCCTCCGCCTCCTCGAGCGCCGGCCCCACCCTCGCGTCGTCGGGCGCGAGCTCGCGGACCATGCGCAGGTACCGGAGCGCTCGGGCGTACCGGCCGGCCTGCCGCTCCTCCTCGGCGGCCCGCCACGCCTCCTCGATCCGGGCGGCGCGGTCCTCCTCCGACGGGGCCGCGCCGGCCGGCGCGCCCGGCGCCGGGGCCGGCTCGGGCGCTTCCGGCTCGACGGGCGCCCCCGCGGGCGCCGCCGCGGCCGCGGGCGCGCCGGCGCCCCCGCCGCCCGGGCCGCCGCCCGGCCCGAACTCGCCCCCGTAGCCGCCCCCCGTCCCCTGGTAGAAGCCGCGCGGCCGGCCGGGGGTGGGAGGCCGCGGCGTGGTCGGCCCCCGATCGCCCGGAGCGAGCCCGGCCGCGCGGGGCGCCGGCTCGCTCGCGAGCGACGGCAGGAGGTCGTACTCGGGCCCCGGCTCGCCGGACCCGGGGGCCCCGCGGGCGCCGCGGCCGCCCAGGACGGGGGCGATGAGGTCGAGGTCGGCCAGGAGCTCGGCCACGCTCGCGTAGCGCTCGTCGGGCTTGGACTTGAGGCAGCGCCTCAGGATGTCGCGCAGGGGCTCGGGGACGGCCTCGAGGTCCACGCTGTCCGGGACCTCGCCCGACACCAGGTGGTAGAGCGTCTTCCCGAGCGCGTAGATGTCGGCCCGCCAGTCGACGTGCTTCGCGTCGACGCGCTGCTCGGGCGCCATGTAGGCGAGGGTGCCCATCCCGACGCCCGTGCGCGACAGCTCGTCCTCGCTCGGCAGCCGCGCGAGGCCGAAGTCGGCGAGCTTCACGCGCCCGTCGGACGCGACGAGGATGTTGTGGGGCTTGACGTCGCGGTGGACGATCCCCTTCCCGTGGGCGTAGGCGAGGGCCTGGGCGACCTCGCGGATGACGCGCACCGCCTCGGCGGCGGCGAGGGCCCCCTGGGCGCGGACGCGCGAGGCCAGGTCGCCGCCCTCGGCCAGCTCGAGGACGAGGTAGGGGCCCTCGGCGTCCTCCGCCAGCTCGTGGATCGAGAGGATCCCCGGGTGCGAGAGGGCGGCGACGGCCTGGGCCTCCTTGAGGAAGCGGGCGACGCCGCGCCGGCTCGCGTCCTCGTCGCGCCCGAGCCGCTTCAGCGCCACGAGCCGCCCGAGGCGGACGTCGCGGGCGAGGTAGACGACGCCCATGCCGCCCTCGCCGAGCCGCTCGAGGACCTCGAAGCGGTCGGCCGAGAAGAGGGCGCCGCCCCTGCCGCCGTGGGCCCCGCCCGGGTCGTCCTCGAGGGACGCATCGGACTCGAGGCGGGGCGAGGGCGCTTCGCCGAAGGGACCGGATGTCACGGTCCGGCCGGCCGCATCCCCGCCGCGCGTCCGGGCGCCGCCCAGGCTCGCGTCGAGCGGCCGACTAGGGTCGTCACCGGAGTCGGAGGAAGGCGTCGAGGTGTGCATGCGATGGTGTTATACATGCGCGGACCCGAGCCTGCCATCCTGACCTCGGGGACACGCAAGCCCAGCGCCCCGGGAGGGATGGCGATGCGGATCCGCACGGCCGCGCTCATCTTCAGGGATGCCGCCGTCAAGTGGCGCCACGACAACGTCTCGCACCTGGCGGCCGGCCTGTCTTACTACACGATCTTCTCCCTCGCCCCGATCCTCGTCGTCTCCATCGCCTTGGCCGGGTTCGTCTTCGGTCGCGAGGCGGCGGAGAGCTACCTCAATCGGGCCGGCGGCGACGGAGCCGGCCCCGGCCTGAGCCCGGGCGGCGACGCTCGCGGTTCTCAGCCGGGCGCCCACCCGCGCCCGTAGACGGCGTCCCCGGCGCGGCGGACGCGGGCGAGCTCGTCCGGGTCGAGCGGCCCCTTGTCGAGGGCCAGGAGCGCGCCCTCGAGCTCGCCCTCGTTCGCGGGGCCGGCGAGCACGACGTGGACGTGCGGGTCGGTGAGGCAGAAGCGGTAACAGTCGGTCGCCGTCGGCCACGGGACGTCCGGCGGGACGCCGCGCGGGCGGGAGAGGAGCGTGCCCCAGCGCGTGGCGGTGAAGGCGACGATCCCCGGGCCGCCCGGGGGCGCCGGCAGGAACGGGAAGATGTCGCGCTCGGCGCCGCGGTGGGCGGCGTTGTAGCGGACGTGGAGGACCCCGTACGGGCCGGCCTCGCGCGCGAGCACGGGCGCGAGCGGGCGCTCGTGCGTCGAGACGCCCAGGTGGCGGACGAGGCCGCGCTGGACGAGGGCCCGCCCGGCGTCGACGATCCGCCGCGACGGCTCGCGGTTCCACCAGCCGAGCAGCAGGACGTCGGCGTACTCGATGCCGAGGCGGCGGAGCGCCAGGCGAAGGCTCGGGCCGAGGAGGGCGGCTAAGCGCGTGTAGCTCTGGATCACGATGACGAGGCGCTCGCGGTCGCGGCGCGCGGCTTCCCGGACGCCGCGGCCGAAGCTCGGCCGGCGCATGGATCCCCAGTAGAGGTAGTTGACGCCGCGCTCGACGGCCCGGAGGACGCCGGCCTGGCCGAGGCCGTAGCTGGCGCCGAGGCCGAGGCGGGAGACGGGGAGCCCCGTGCGTCCGAGGGGGACCCCGACGGCGACCGGAGAGGTCGTGTCCATCGGCCCCGATTCTATGGCCCGGGGGGCGGAAGGGGACACGGATTTCCGGTCCGTGAAGCCCTCGTGGATTTCGCGCCTCGCCCCTGCCCTCGCGGGTAGCTTCTCATTTGCGGCCCCGGGCGATAGGATCGGGACCGACTTCCCGATTGCAGGAGGGGCCCCCATGCCAGACCGCGTCGACCGCCGCGATCCGTCCATCGCCACGCCCGCTCCGAGCCTGCCGCCGGCCGCGCCGCCGGCCGTGCCGGGCGGCTCGACGACGCCCTCGACCCCGACGACGCCCGCCGTCCGCACCTCCCTCCCCGACATCGCCGCCCTCGGCTCGGGCGTCCTCGCCTCGCGCATCGCCTCCTCGACGACGCGCCGGACGACGACCACGACTCCGCGGGCCCCGGCGGCGCCCGCGCCCGCGCCGGCGGCGCCCGCCGCGCCCGCCGCGCCCGCCGCCGCGCCCGTCACCTTCGGCGACGTGGCCGTGCGCGCGGACGCCGCCGCCTACGTCGCCGACGCGCTCGACTCGATCCGCCCGGCCGCGCGCCGCCGCCAGGCGGAGTCGCTCCTCGCCGCCGCCGCCGAGCTCGACGGCAACCGCACGGTCTCGCCGGCCGAGGCGCGGCGCGTGCTCGGGCCCTTCATCGGCGGGGCCGACTACGACGCCCACAAGGCGCTCGTCGAGGCCGACGTCGCCCGCGAGCGCACGCTCCGCGAGGGCGTGAAGACCGTCTTCAACGCCGACCCGCAGGCGCCCGGGATCGACCGGACGATCGTCGACTTCCTCCGGAGCGCCGTCGAGAAGGCGAACGGGAAGCGCGTCGACGTGAACTGCATGGTCTTCGCGTTCACCTCGAAGGACATCTCGGACGAGATCGTGAGCCTCGTCGAGGCGAACCCGAACCTCCACGTCCGCGTCCTCACGGACTGGTCCCAGCTCGCGACGACCGGCGGCGCGAAGCCGCCCGTCCTGGCCGAGACCGCCCGCCGCCGCGGTCTCGAGGACCGCCTCGAGGTCAAGTGGAAGAAGGACAACCCCTACGCCTGGAGCGACCGCGCCGGCCGCCCGGTGTACAACCACGCGGCCTCGATGGGCCTGAACCACCACAAGGGCCTCGTCGCCCTCGTCGACGGCCGCCCGATCGGCATGATCTCGGGCAGCTACAACTGGTCGCCGACCGCCGAGAACCAGAACTACGAGAACGTCATGGTCTTCGGCGACGTCTCCTCGACCTCGCGCGCGGTCATGGCCGCCTACGAGAGCGAGTTCGAGGCCTTCTGGAACGACGGCCGGGTCGCCCTCACCCACGACGAGGCGCGGACCCACAAGCGCAAGCTCTACGACGAGATCGAGCGAAAGGCGCGCGGGGCCGCCGTCGAGGTCGTCGGGCTCCCCTCCGGGCGCGGCTCGAGCCTCGCGGTCCTGGACGAGGCCGGCTGGATCGACGCCAACGGGCCGGACGCCGCGGCCAAGCTCGGCGCCGCCCTCGGGACCGCCGACCGCGACGGGCGCGGGCTGCGCGCCGCCCTCGACGAGCGCAAGCGCTACGGGCGCTTCGCCGACTTCGAGGACCTCGAGGCCCGCGTCCCGGCGGTCCGCGACCTCCCGGCCGCCGTCCGCGCCCGCCTCGCCGACCGCGTCTTCTTCGGCGACGGGCGCCTGTCCATCAACACCGCGACCGAGGCCGAGCTTCAGGCCATGGGGGCCTCGGCCGAGGACGCGCGGGCGATCGTCGAGCGGCGCACCGAGCGCGGCGACTTCGAGACGGTCGAGGCGCTCGCGGACGTCCCCGGGGTCACGACCTCGGAGCTCTACGACCTCCGCCGCGTGCTCACGGCCGAGACCGCGCGCGTCGCCTTCAGCGCCCGCCGCCCGGACGAGGCCGCGGCCGACGGCGGCTTCTCCCCCAGGAACGAGGCCGCGACCGTCCCGGTCCTCCAGCCGGACGGGTCCACCGCCTGGCTGCCGGCGACCCTCGGCGCCGGCGCCCGCGACATGATCGCCCGGGCGAGGTCGGGGGAGACCCTCGAGCTCGCGACCTACGGCCTCTCGGGAAACGTCCCCGAGCTCGCGGACCTGATCGACGCCGCGGGCCGCGGCGTGCGCGTCCGGGTCGTCCTCAACCCGGCCTACAACGAGGCGGCGATCGAGGCGCTGCGCCGGGCGCGGGACGGCGGCCTCCCGAACATCGAGCTCCGGATCTGCCGGGCGCGGACGATGCACGAGAAGTTCATGGTCCACGCCGAGGGGAACGACGTCTTCAACGGCAGCGCCAACGTCTCGCGCGGCGCCGAGTCGCGCAACGCCGAGGACCGCTTCTTCATCAAGAACGATCCGGCCGTGACGGCCGCCTTCCGGGCGGAGTTCGCCCGCCTGTGGGCCGTCTCGCGGCCCGGATGACCGCTCCGGTGGCCGCCTCGCTCCAACCCGCGAGGGCGCCCATCCTTTCGCATTAGGGGTGCAATGAGCCACCCCATGGGATATCATTCATCTCGGGTGATGACCTCTACGAGCCGGAGAACCAACCAGGCGCGCGGGCGGCGCCGTCTGACCGCCACGGCCATCGCCAGCGCTCTCGACCTGCAGCGGCGGGTGTTCGAGGGGACGGGGCGCTGGCTGCGGATCGGCGAGATCCTGCTGCTGCGGGGCGACCTCGTGCCCGACAGCGTCAAGGACTTCCGCGGCTCGGCCCTCTTCCCCCTCGACGGCACGACGCTGCCGGCGGCCGAGCTCTACGGCGAGATCGCGCTCCGCCGCGCCCTCATCAAGCCCGAGCAGTTCGTCGAGTGCATCGACGCGCAGATCGACGACCGCGAGGCCAAGCGCCCGCACCGGCTGGTCGGCTCGCTCCTCGTCGAGAAGGGGTACCTGAAGCCGCAGCAGCTCGACGAGTGCGAGGAGGAGCTTCGCCACGACGTGAAGCTCCACCAGGACGAGGCGCGGCGCACGCACGGGAACGGCGCCGACGACGGCAAGCCCATCCTCACCGCGATCGACGGCCGCTACCTCCGGGCGGCGCGGACCGGCGAGCTCCCGGCCGAGGAGATCTTCTCGGCGCTCGGCCTGGTGCGGCGCATCCAGTCCGTCCTCGACCGGCGGGTGGCCCTCTGGGAGCTCCTCGTCGCCCAGGGGACGGTGACCCTCCAGACGCACCTGCGCCTCCTCGACGGCTCGCTCAACGTCACGAGCCCCACCCACGGGTCGTGGATGCTGGGCGGCCTGCTCGTCGAGCTCGGCTACGCGACCCCCCAGGACGTGGCCGACGCGCTCGCCGCCCGCGCCGCCGAGGCGCGCCGGACCGGGCGTCCGCCGCGGCGGGTCGGGGAGATCCTGGTCGAGAAGGGGGTCCTGACCTCGGCCGAGCTCGAGGAGGCCCTGCGCGTCCAGGCCATCCGGCGCGGCAAGTCCCCCGACGGCCGGAGGGGCGGCCGGATCGCGAGCTTCCTCGTCCGGAACCGGCTGGTCGTCGCCCTCGCGGTCGTCGCCGCCCTCGCGGTCGCCGTCGGGGCCGCCTGGGCGCCGGTCCGGACGCGCCAGGCGACCCGCACCCTCGCCGACGTCCGCGTCCCGCTCGAGGAGCGGGCGAAGGCCGCGAGACGGCTCGGCGAGGAGGGCGCCGAGGACTCGGTCCGTCTCGTCGCCCGCATCGCCCGGGACTCGCGCGAGTCGCCCGAGCTCCGGGCGGCGTGCCTGCGCGCGATCGCGACGAGCCCCCACGCGGCCGCCGCCGAGGCGCTCGAGGGGGCGCTCGGCGATGAGGCCGCGGGGGCCCGCGGGGTCGCGGCCTGGATCCTCGGCGACCGGCGCAGCCCCGCCGTCCGCGGCGCCCTCAGGGCCCTCCTCGGCGACTCGGACGGCGCCGTCCGGATCGCCGCCGCCCGCGCGCTCGCCCGGGTCGGCGAGATCGACGGCCGCGAGGCGCTCGTCGGGGCGCTCGGGCCGGGGGCCCCCGAGCTCCGGCGGCTGGCCGGCGACCTCGGCCGCCCCGAGGCCGACCTGCGCCACGAGGTCATCGCCGCCCTCGAGGAGTCCTCGGGCTTCAAGCTCGGCGGCAGCCTCGACGCGTGGACCTCGTGGCTCGCCCTCCAGCCGACCGCCGACGAGCTCGTCGGCCGCCAGCGCGGGCCGGCGGCCGTCGCCCGCTTCCACGCCCTCCTCGCGAGCGAGCGCCTCTCCGTGCGCTTCGGCGCCGCCCGGGCCCTCGCCCACCTCGGGGACCTCCGCGGCGCGCCGCTCCTCGTCCGGGCCCTCGACGCCGAGGACGTGGTGCTCGCGAGCGCGCTCCTCGAGGACCGCGGCCTCGACATCCGCCGCCTCGCGCCGGAGGTCGTGCGGCTCCTGACCCTGCTCTCGGGCGAGAGCCACGGCCCGGACGCGGCCGCCTGGAGGCGCTGGCTCGACGCGAGGAGGCCGGGGGGCGACACGTGAGGTCGGCGTCGCTCCCGCCGCGCGCCGGTCCCGGCGCCCCGCGGGCGCGGGTCGGCGCGCGCGGGCTCGCCCTCGTCGAGGTGACGGCCGCCACGGCCGTCGTCACCGTCGCCGTCGTCGGGCTCCTCGGCGCCATGAGCGCCAGCCATCTCCAGGCCCAGCTCGCGACCGACACCTCGATCGCCGCCGACGCCGCCCGCAAGCAGGCGAGCGTCATGGCGTCGAAGAGCTTCCGCCAGATCTTCGCCCTCTACAACGCCCCGACCTCGGACGACCCCGGCGGCGCCGGCACGGGCTTCGGCCCGAACTTCGCCGTCCCCGGGCTCAAGGCCCGTCCGGGCGACACGGACGGCCTCCCGGGGAAGATCGTCTTCCCGGCGGGCGGCTCGAGCGGCGACCAGGTCCGCGAGGACGCCTCGGGCGTCGCCGACCTCGGCCTGCCGCGCGACCTCGACGGCGACGGCAACGTCGACGACAAGAACAAGGCGGCCTCGTACGTCCTCCTGCCGGCCAAGATCGTCATCGAGTGGCAGGGGGCGAACGGGCCGGGCGCCTACGTCCTCTACGTCCTGTTCGCCGACCGGGGGGGCGGATGAGGCGCCGCCGGTCGAGCGCCGCGGGCGGCTTCACCCTCGTCGAGGCCGCGATCTCGGTCGCCCTCATAGGCTCCCTCATAGCCGTCGTCATAGGCCTCCTCGGCCGGGCGCAGGAGCTCGAGGCCCATGCGATCGCGATGGCCGACCTCCGGACGAAGGCGCGCTTCACCCTCGACCGCATCACCCGCGAGCTCAGGGACAGCGGCGCCTCGAGCTTCGATCCGGCGCAGCCCGCCGCGCCCCTCGGGGCGTCCGGGCTCACGTTCCGGCGCGCGGTCGGCTTCTCGAGCGGCGCGATCCAGTGGGGCCCGCCGCGCCGGATCGAGTGGCGGCTCGCGCCCGGGGAGGTCGAGGACGGGCTCGACAACAACGGCAACGGCCTCGCGGACGAGGGCCAGATCCGCTTCATCGAGAACCCGGGCGCGTCGCCGACCGTGGACGTCGTGCTCTGCGACGGCGTCGGCAAGCTCGCCCTCGGCGAGACGGCGGACGCGCTCGACAACAACGGCAACGGGCTCGTCGACGAGCGCGGCCTCGCCTTCGAGCTCCTGGCCGACGTCCTGATCGTGCGCATCACCCTCGAGCGGAGCCTGCGCGACGGCTCGAAGCTCAGGATCGCCGTCGAGACGGCGATCCTCATCCAGAACCCCTGAGACCCCGGGAACGGCGGCGAGACGAGGCGAGAGATGAGCGAGCGACGGCGGGAGCGGGAGGAGCAGGCCGGCTCGGCCCTCATCATCGGGCTCCTCGTGGTCCTCATGCTCCTCGCCTCCTCCGCCGTCCTGCTCCTCGTGAGCGGCGCCGAGATGCAGGTCGTGAGCGGCGCGCGCGACAGCCAGCAGGCGCTGTTCCTCGCCGAGGCCGGGATCAACGAGGCGATCGTCGAGGTCAACCGCGGCGTCGACGCCAACGGCGATGGTCTCGGGAGCCTCTCGCGCAGCTACGGCGGCGGCACCTACGTCGTGACGGCGACGCTCTCGGGCACGGACTACACCGTCCGGTCGACGGGGACGTTCCGCGGCCGGTCGCGCGTGGTCGAGGTCGTCCTCGTCCGCTCGGCCAAGGTGCGGTTCACGAAGGCGATCGTCGCGGGGCGCACCCTCCAGGTCAAGAACGACGCCTTCGTCGACAGCTACAACTCGACGACGTCGAGCTACTCGAGCCAGGCGGGATCGACTCACCGGTCGATGCCCCGCGCCGGCACGGCCGGACACGTGGCGAGCGGCAAGAACATCAAGCTCGAGAACTACGCCGGCATCTACGGGGACGCGACGCCCGGCCCGACCGGGACGGTCGCCCAGGGCGGGACGGCCGTCGTCACCGGGTCGACCGCGCCGGCCGGGACGTTCACCCCGCCGGCGATCGTCGTCCCGCCGCCGATCGCGAGCACGGGCGCGCTCGCGATCTCGAGCTCGGGCCAGAACCTCACGATCGGCCCCGGCGACTTCGGCTACGACTCGATCGCGCTCAGCAACGACGGCCAGCTCACCGTCCGCGGGCCGGCGCGCGTGGTCGTGAACGGCAACTTCAAGGTCCAGAACTCGGCCAAGTTCGTGGTCGACGGGACGAACGGGTCGGTCGAGTTCTACGTGAAGGGCAGCTTCGAGAGCACCGGCTCGGCCGACATGAACAGCGTCACGGACAAGCCGAAGGACGCGACCCTCTTCATGGTCGGCGGCGGCTCGGCCAAGCTCACCCTCGCGAACGTCACGTACATGTCGGTCTACGCGGCGAGCTCGGACGTGACCATCGTCGGCTCGACCGAGCTCCTGGGCGGCGTCGTCGGCCGGACCGTGACCCTCCAGGACACGGCCCGCGTCCACTTCGACACCGACCTCCTGAACCGCGACATCACGATCGCCGGTTACGTGGTCGCCGTGTGGCGGGAAGTGATCGCACCCTGAACGGGAACGACTCCGCTGGCCGCTCGTCACGCCACGCCCCTCGTCGCCGCCCTCGGCCTCGTCCTCCTGAGCTTCGTGCCCGGGCCGCCGGCCGCCGCCTCGCCGCGGCAGGAGTCGGAGGCGGAGGAGGAGGCGCGCGCCGCCGCCCGGGCCGCCTGGAAGGTGAAGATCCGGGAAGCGATCGGCGAGGGCACGCTCGAGGAGCGGGTGGACCGGCTGCGCGCCCTCGGCCCCGACGCCTGGGCCGTCCTGCTCGAGGAGCCCGACCTGGCGGAGGCGGCCGACCGCTTCCTCGTCCTCCTCCTCGCCGACCTCCCCGAGCCCGAGCTCCGCGCGACGGCGAGCATCTGGCTCGAGGACGGGGGCCGGCTGCTCGGGCTCGCCCTCCCGAGGCTCGGCGACCCGCCCCGGGCGGCCCTCGCCGACCCCCTCGTCCGCTACCTCGCCTCGGGTCCGGAGGACGGCTCGCTCGAGGAGGCGGCCGAGGGGCGGCTCCTCGCGATCCTCGGCCGCGACGGGCTCGGGCCCGTCGAGTCCGTGCTCCGCGGGACGTCGGGCGGGGCGGCCGAGCGGGCGGCGCTCGCCCGCGTCCTCGGACGGCGGCTCGCGCCCGACGCCATCGGCGCCCTCATGGGCCTCGCGGGCGACCTCGACCTCGGGGTCCGGCGCTCGGCCGTGGCCGCGCTCGGGCTCGCGGCCGACGGCTCGGACGCCCAGGTCGGCCTCCTCTCGGCGCTCCTCTCCGACCCCGACATCGGCATCCGCAAGGCCGCCGTCGTGGCCCTCGGCCGGCTGCGGTCGACGGCGGCCGTCGACCTCGTCATCCCGCTGCTCGAGGCCGGCGACCCGGGCCTCGAGCGCGACGCCCACTACGCCCTGAAGGAGATCACGGGGCAGACCTTGCCGCCCGAGGCCGAGGAGTGGCGCGCCTTCTGGGACGAGGAGCGGGTCCAGGCGGCGCGCGACCTGCCGCTCCTCATCCTCGAGATCGAGTCGGGCGACCCGGCGGCCACGATCCGGGCCCTGCGCGAGGCCGCCTCGATGGTCGCGGGCCGCGAGCGGATCCGGCGCGCCGTCCTGCCGCTGTTCGGGTCCCCGAACCCGAGCGTCCGGGCGGCCGCCTGCGCCACCCTCGGCTCGCTCCGCGACGTCGGCGCGGTCGAGGCGTTGATCGGGGCCCTCGAGGACCCGGATCCGGGCGTCTGGGACGCGGCCTGGAAGGCCCTCCAGTCGATCACGGGCCGGAGCCTGCCCCCGCGGGCCGACCTCTGGCGCCGGGCCCGGTAGCCCGGAGCACGGGTCTCGCGTCCCTCTACGGCAAATTTTGTGGGCCTTCGAGTAGCCAAACTGGCTCCGGAAGCGTTACCATTCTCGGGTAAATCATGTCGCCAGCCCATCCGGACCCCGGCCCCCTCGACCGCGAGCACCTCGTGGCCGAGCTCGTCCGCGCCTACCAGTCGCTCGAGCGCGAGCGCGAGGACTCGCGGCGCGCCGTCGCCCGCTACCGCGCCCTCTACGAGGTCAGCATCGCGCTCGCCGAGACGCGCGACCTGGAGGAGGTCCTCCACGCCGTCCTCGACCACGCGCTCGCCGACCTCTCGGCGCGCGACGGTTCGATCATGCTCCTCGACGACCGGCGCGAGCACCTGACGATCGTCGCCGCGCGCGGGCTGCCGGCCGAGGTCGTCAAGACGACGCGCGTGCGCCTGGGCGAGGGGATCTCGGGGTACGTGGCCAAGACGGGGCGGCCGAAGCTGCTCCCGCACGGCTTCAAGGACCGGTACTCGAGGGTCGAGGCCCCGGCCGGGGAGACGGCGTCCGCGATCTGCGTGCCGCTCAAGACGCGCGGCTCGATCCTGGGCGTCCTGAACGTCCGCGATCGCGTGAGCGGCGGCGATTTCACGACGCGCGACCTGGACCTCCTGGCCATGCTGGCGACGCTCGCCGCCGCGGCGATCTCGAACCAGCGCATGCAGGAGGACTGCCAGCGTCGCGGGCGCGAGTTCGAGGTCCTCTACCAGGCGGGGCTGGCGATCACGTCGTCGCGCAACCGCGACCAGACGCTCCAGCGGCTGCTCGACGAGGCGACCGGGCTGCTGAACGCGCGGCGCGGGTCGATCATGCTCGTCGACGCCGCCCGCATCGCCCTCGACATCGTCGCCGCCCACGGGCTGCCGGACGACGTCGTCAACACCATGAAGCCGAAGCTCGGCGAGGGGATCGCGGGCTACGTCGCGGCGACCGGCCAGATGAAGGTGCTGAAGGCGGGCTTCCGCGACCGGTACTCGCAGGTCGAGCCGGGCGGGGAGCCGCCGCCGGCGGCGATCTGCGTCCCGCTCCAGCACGAGGGCCTGGTCCTCGGGGTCCTCAACGTCAGCGACCGCGACGGGGCCGGCGACTTCGACGACGACGACCTCCGGATCGCGCTCGCGCTCGCGCCCCAGGCGGCGGTCGCGATCCACAAGGCGCAGATGTACGAGCGGCTGCGCGAGCAGTTCAACGGGACGGTGACCGCCCTGTCCGTCCTCCTCGACTCGCGCGATCCGTACACCGAGAAGCACTCCGTCCGCGTCGCCGAGTACGCCCGCGTGATCGCCCGCCGCATGGGCTTCACGACCAAGGAGGTCGAGCGGATCTGGGTCGCCGGCCTGCTCCACGACATCGGCAAGATCGGCGTCCCCGAGGCGGTCCTGAAGAAGCAGGGGCGGCTCGAGGCCTCCGAGTTCGGCGAGATGAAGAAGCACCCGGTGATCGGCTACGAGACGATGAAGAACGTCCCGCACGCCGAGGACCTGCTGCCGGCGATCCGGCACCACCACGAGTGGTTCGCCTCGGGCGGGTACCCCGACAACCTCGAAGGGGACAGGATCCCGCTCTGGGCGCGGATCATCTGCGTCGCCGACACGTTCGACGCCATGACCTCCGACCGCCCCTACCGCAAGGGCCTGCCGGTCGACGCCGTCCTGCGCGAGCTGCGCGAGAAGTCGGGGATCCAGTTCGATCCGCAGATCGTCCAGGTCTTCAACGATGCCGTCCAGGCGGGCGAGGTCGACCTGTACCTCAACGGCAACGGGCGCCGGGGGCCGTCGCAGCCGCCCACGCCGCCGGCGGCCGGCTGAGAGCTTGTGAATGTACCTGGTCCGGGTGAGGGACCCGGCGCCCCTTTGCGCCGGGAGAGGGGCGAAGCCCCTCTCCGCGGGCGGGGTGAGGCCGCCAGGCTCTGCCTGGCGGCCGAGGG